>JQIA01000674.1_pt1 | contig 17778 bp, 14 predicted proteins | sample 811431 | NCBI WGS metagenome assembly JQIA01 (sample SAMN02998118, study PRJNA258478) | marine sediment metagenome | biome: marine; feature: seafloor; material: sediment; isolation source: oil-polluted sediment collected from 3 locations (0.5 km, 0.7 km and 0.9 km)... | place: USA: Gulf of Mexico ...
CACCACACTTCTTGTCGGCTTTCTTGTCGTCACCACATTTGCCTTCACCACACTTCTTGTCGGCTTTCTTGTCATCACCACATTTGCCTTCACCACACTTCTTGTCAGCCTTCTTGTCGTCACCACATTTGCCTTCACCATACTTCTTGTCAGCTTTCTTGTCGTCACCACATTTGCCTTCGCCACACTTCTTGTCAGCTTTCTTGTCATCACCACATTTGCCTTCGCCACATTTCATATCGGCTGACTTGGTGGTTTCTTGTGCTACAGTTGCTTTTTCAGTTGTATCAGCATTGCTTTGAGAATCATCTTTACTAGAGCAGCTTGATAATGTGACTACTGCAAAAAAGATAAAAATGGCAAGCAATAACTTTACAGTTGTATTTTTATTGTTCATGTTGATTTCCTCTATATTTATAAGTTTAAAGAATGTATTATTTAATCTTAATACTGATTATATCTTGTCATAATCTGTGTTTAAAATCTTTATATTACAGAAATAAAATATTAATTATTGTCATAATAAAAAAAACGGTATTAAAAATACCGTTTTTAAGTGTTACGAATGAACTGTGCTTAGATTAGCCACACTTGCCTTCGCCACATTTCTTTTCAGCTTTCTTGCCTTCTTTTTTGTCGCCACATTTGCCTTCGCCACATTTTTTGTCAGCTTTTTTGTCGCCACATTTGCCTTCACCGCATTTTTTGTCAGCTTTTTTGTCGCCACATTTGCCTTCACCACATTTCTTGTCAGCTTTTTTGTCGCCACATTTGCCTTCACCACATTTCTTGTCAGCTTTTTTGTCACCACATTTGCCTTCACCACACTTCTTGTCAGCTTTCTTGTCGCCACATTTGCCTTCGCCACATTTTTTGTCAGCTTTCTTGGCATCTTTCTTATCGCCACATTTACCTTCACCACATTTTTTGTCGCCACCTTTAGTGACTTGTGAAGTGTTATCTACGTCATTTTGAGCAAAAGGGCTAGTAGAGCTATTTGCAATTGATGCAAATCCGAAAACAGCAAAAAGTATTGCCGCAAGAGTTAATAAAGATGTCTTTGATTTAGATTGTTTTAACATGAGTGTTTCCTCTGTGTATTAATAAAAATAATATTATTAGCATATTATAGTCCGTATCTTTACATAACTTTTAATAAAAATCTTCACAAAATTATCAATTTTAAAAAAAACTGAATATTATGCTAATATAGAAACAAGTGACCTTTAATAAACTAATTTATTACAATTAAATGAAATTTATATAGATGATTTTTAATCATTAACACTAAAATGAACGCTTTAGAGTTATATTCATAGCTCTTTATTATTAATACTACTAGATATATAAATATGACAGCAATACAAAAAGCACTGGCTTTCTTAGGGAATAGAGAGCCGTTACCAACTGGATTAATGCATAAGGTAATGAACCAGATAATGGATGGAGAAGCAACCCAGGCACAAATTGGTGCTTTATTAATGGCATCAAAAATTAATGGTGATTCAGTTCAAACGATTACTGAAGCAGCAACTGTGATGCGAGAAAGGGCAACAAGGGTTCATGTCGATGCTGACTATATTGTGGACACCTGTGGAACAGGTGGAGATGGTATTGGCCTGTTTAATGTTTCAACCGCGGCAGCAGTTATTGCCGCAGCAGCTGGCTGTTGTGTTGCCAAACATGGAAATCGCTCTGTTTCAAGCACCACTGGCTCGGCAGATGTGTTGGAAGCAGCTGGGGTTAATTTAAAACTGACAGCCAAGCAGGTTGAACAATGTATTAAGCAATGCGGGATCGGCTTTTTGTTTGCACCAGCTCACCATGCTGCAACAAAATACGCTGTTGGACCACGCAAGGAGATTGGACTAAGGACATTTTTTAATTTATTGGGCCCGTTGACTAATCCTGCGGGCGCGCCAAATCAGGTGATGGGCGTATTTGCCAGGGACTGGATGGGTAAAACAGCGGAAGTATTAAAAAAATTGGGTTCAAGACATGTAATGGTGGTTTTTTCTAAAGATGGTATGGATGAAATATCTTTATCAGCACCCACTTATGTGAGCGAACTTAAGAATGGTGAAATCACTGAGTATATTATTCAGCCAGAGGATTTTGGTATTGCCACACAAGCCGTTGGCGATCTGGTTGTTAATAATGCTAATGAGAGTTTACAACTGATAAAAACTGCATTTGCAACAGGTACTGGAGCTGCTGCTGATATTCTGGCCTTAAATGCTGGTGCTGCTATTTATGTTTCTGGTAAGGCTGTAAGTATGCTTGAGGGTGTTAAACAAGCACAAAGTATATTAAAATCGCAAGCTGCGTTAGAAAAATTAAATCAATTAATAGAGTGTACAAATGTCTGATATTTTAACAAAAATACTGAATACCAAAGTTGCAGAGATTGAGGCTGGCTGCCAACAGCACAGTTTAAAACAATTAAGTCAACGCATAGATGGTTTGCCTGAATGCAGGGATTTTTATCAATCCATATATAACAAGCTAAGCAACGATGATACAGCAGTGATTGCTGAGATAAAAAAAGCTTCTCCTTCCAAGGGGTTAATCAGTAAAAACTTTGATCCGCAAGCTGCGGCTATTTCTTATGAAAAAGCAGGAGCAGCCTGTTTATCTGTTTTAACTGACGAAAAATACTTTCAGGGCCATAATGATTACTTGCAACAAGCCAGGTCAGCAGTACAAATCCCGGTATTAAGGAAAGATTTTATCATTGATGCATGGCAGGTTTATCAATCCAGGGTTTTGGGGGCTGATTGTATTCTGTTGATTGTTGCTGCTCTTGGCGACCCACAATTATATGAGTTAACCGTTTTGGCGCAAGAATTGGGTATGGAAGTGTTAATGGAAGTACATGACGAAGCTGAATTGCTGCGGGCTCTTAATACGCCTGCAAGATTAATTGGCATCAATAATCGTAACTTGCGGACATTTGTCACTAATCTGGATACTTCCGTGGTTTTATCCAAGCGCATACCTGATGATCGGATTGTCATCAGTGAAAGTGGTATTCATAGTTCTGAGAATATCAGTATGTTACAGCAACATAATATCAACACCTTTTTGATTGGCGAGGCATTTATGCGCAGAAGTGACCCAGGAGCCGCTTTGTCGAGGATGTTAATGTGCTAAACGTGCTAAACATGCTAAAAAAAAGTCTGGATACTTTTAGGCGTTTTATTAATCAGGTATGGCGACAATTTATTGATAACGAGACCTCGTTGTCAGCCTCTTCTTTGGCATACACAACATTATTGTCACTGGTGCCATTTATGACGGTATTGGTGACTATATTTGCCGCCTTTCCTCAATTTGGAGATGTCAGCGATCAGATTCAGGATTTTATTTTCTCAAATTTTGTACCAACTTCAGGTGAAGTTGTGCAGGAATATATTAATGGCTTTGTCAGTAAATCACGAAATTTGAAATTGAGCATGTCCTTGTTTGTGTTTGTCACTTCTATAATGATGATGTATACAATGGAAAAAGCCCTCAATCGAATATGGGATACCAAACCCTCAGGTAATATCATAAAAAAAATTGTGATGTACTGGACAGTCCTAACTATGGGACCGTTGCTGGTTGGAGGTGGATTGGCATTAACTTCTTATATGTTTAGTTATTCTGGCTTGGCAGGGATTAAGATTTATCTGTTGAAATTTTTACCTATTATGGCCTCTACTTTTGGATTTTTTCTAATTTATCTGATTGTTCCCAATAGAAAGGTTAACTGGAAATCTGCCATTGTTGGCGCTCTGGTTGCTGCGATTTTATTTGAAATGGCCAAACGTGGTTTTGCCTGGTATGTGACCACTTTTCCCAGTTATCAGCGGGTTTATGGTACTTTGGCAACAATCCCCATATTTTTGTTTTGGGTCTACTTATCCTGGAATATTATACTGCTGGGCGGAACCATTGCCGCAACTCTTGAGACCTCTCGCTGGCGTGGGCATGTACAGCATTATTCAGGCAATCAACGGTTTTTGGTGGTAATTGATGTTCTTTATCAATTATGGAATGCCAGTAAAAAAGGGGAAATAGTTTCTTTACATGATATTTTTACCAGGCTGGAAAATGTGCCAGATGATGAGCTACATCAGCAACTTGACTGGTTGGAAGCTCATAAACTCATTCAAACCAACCAAGATGGTGATTATTTCTTGTTACGGGACATGGATAGCATTAGTATTGGCAAGCTTTACGCCATGGGTGGGTTTAATTTCCCCACCACTGCAACAAAAGACTTTGAATATTTTGAACCTTTTATTAAAAAAATCTGGTCTAAAATATTCCCAGAGATGAAAAGCTCGATGAAAACAATATTTAAACAAATAGAGAAAGAAAATGAAAAGTAGTTTAATAATCTTATTGCTGATAGCGATAAGTGCCTGTAGCCAAAATGATACCAGTAACAGTACTAAGGAAGAAGTGACATTAGCAACCAAAAGCAGTGAAGAGACCACTGTTGAAGCTTTTGATTTTACCTATAAAGATTTGGATGATAATGATGTTAAATTATCTGATTATCGCGGTAAATGGGTTGTGGTTAATTTTTGGGCAACCTGGTGTCCACCCTGTAGAAAAGAAATACCTGATTTTGTAAAATTCAAAGCTGAGTATGGTGATGTAGTAGAAATAATTGGTGTTGACAATGAAGATGCTGATGTTGAAATAGTCAGGGCTTTTGCTGAAGATTATAATGTTAATTATCCAATTGTAAGAGCGGATGTGTATAACCCAACAGAATTTGATAAACAAAACACCATGGGGCTACCTACTACAGTGATTTTTAATCCACAAGGAGTACAGGTCAGTAAAAGAGTAGGAACCATGCATTTTGATGATTTGGTAGCGGTCATGGGGCTAGAAACCAACACAGATGTCAGTACAAATAGTGAATAAATAAAATATTTTTCTGAGATAAATGAAAAACGAGCGATACAAACAATACGGGCAAGTAAGTATCGCTCTCAAAAACTCTTCAGTTTTTAAATGTATATTGGCAACTATTCGTCTCCATCCTTCCCTTGAAAGCAGAAGCTTAATGAATAGTTAGGTATTTTATTTCTTTCTGGCTTTGTCTTCTTCTGCAATTTTATTCATAAAGAAACGATAAAACCATATCCCCATCCCCAGCATGAATAAAATGACACCAAAACTAAGCATTCCCACATAACTATCAAAAATTCTATTGAATAACTCCACAACACTACCTCATTTATGTATTTTATGCCGTGAATTGTATATCAGTAGATGCTAATATGCATTGATAATCGTCAAGAAATAATGGTGATTAATCAAATTAGGGTTAATATAACCACCTGCACAATCATTCTCGATCGACTGGGGCTGATTCCTGGATAAATATTTCTTGAGCTGGCTTTCGTAAATTATACTGAGATGCCATACTGAAACCATAAGCTCCACAATTGGCAATTAAGAAGACATCATTAGCAAAAGATTGTGGTACTTTTCTATCAACACCAAGGATATCGCCTGTTTCACACATTGGCCCGACAATGGTAGCGGTAACGCTGGTGTTATCGGTTAATCTGGAGAGGTTAACAATATTATGCCATGCTCCATATAAAGCAGGTCTGACCAAGGAGTTCATACCTGTTTCCAGGCCGATATAACCGCTTGATCCCTTGACCTTGGTTTGGGTCACTTTAGCCAACAATACACCAGAATTTCCGACTAAAAACCTGCCTGGCTCCATCCAGAATTGCAACTGAGGATATTGTTGTTTAAATGAATCAATAATGGCATCGAGTTTCTGCATATCCAGTCCCTTTTCATAAGGGTTTTCAGTAATGCCCATACCACCACCTATGTTTATAATTTTCACATCAGTAAATATGCTAATTTGATCAGTTAAATATTGGATTATTCTCTGCCAGTTCTGATGCTCTAAAATACCACTACCAGCATGGGCATGTAGGCCTTTGATAGTAATATTGTGTTGGTCACAGAATTGTTTGATAGCAGTGAGTTCGGATTCGTGGATGCCAAATTTCGACTGTTCTCCAGCCGTTCTTACATAGCGGTGATGACCACTACCATGCCCAGGATCCAGCCTCAGGTTAACACTGTGATTACTAAAGACATCTGGATATTGCTCTAAGATAAATTTATTATCAATGCTGACATGCAAGCCTTGCTCAAGGGCAGACTGGTACTCCTCAATCGCAGCAAAATTGGGAGTAAAAAGCATGTCATTATTTGCAACATCTGCGATAGATGACTGTACTCTTTGAATTTCACCAGGTGAGACGGTTTCCAGACCTACACCATTTTCGTACATGGTAGTTAAAACATCTGGGTGTGAATTTGATTTCATGGCAAAGAAAATTCTATCAATACTCTTCAGGCTTTTGAGTATTTTTATCTGCTGAATTATTGTGTCTTTATTATAGATATAGCAGGGAGAATGGTTTTTAGCTATTTCAAGTAGTTGCTGTTGATTGGTTTGCCACCAGCTTGGCGGGATTTGCCGCTTATCAGCTTTATTGGACTGTAATTGCTCCCAAGTTGAGCCAAAGCCATATTGATTGGCGTTTTCTGAGATCAAACCATCATGTAACGCTATCACGAGTTTATCAGCCTGATCTTCATCCACCACAATACTGGTATTCAGATCGTTGGAGGATTGTGAGGTTAAATAGATACGCTGTTCTGCAAATGTTGAAATAATGGGTGCAATTTGTCCCAATAATGCGCGCATTCTATAGCCTACTAATGTGACTGCTGAACAGTTTTTATAAATTGTTACTTCGCAATAGCTTAATAACTCCTGTTTGAGGTTTTCTAAAACCGAATTATTCAAAATATTATCAGCAGTATCCAAGGAAATAGTCACATTGGTCTGTGCGGTGACCACAATGTCAATGGAAAGCCCGAGCTTTTCATACACAGCAAATATTTTCCCCATGAAACCAGCCTGATGCCACATGTTCATTGAATCCATCGACACCAGCGTGATCAGGTGACGAACATTGATTGCCCGAACTCTTGGGCTGCGTGACTCATAACCCTTTTTGATAACAGTACCATTAGCCCCCATGTCTTTTGAATTATAAATATGAATAGGAATATTGTTCTGCTCTGCAGGAAATATACAGCGAGGATGTAATACTTTACCACCACTGGCAGCGATTTCCCGGGCTTCTTCATAACCAATTTTTTCTATCAATCTAGCGGTTGCCAAGACATGTGGGTTGGTGCTGAAGATACCATGTACATCTGTCCAGATTTCGATTCTTATGGCTTTTAAAGCAACCGCAAGATAACTGGCAGAAGTATCAGACCCACCTCGGCCTAAAACAATGGTATTACCTGTTTCATCAGCGGCGATAAAACCAGGCATTATAAAGCAATCACAATTTTCATCGAGTTGTATCGATTTGATACTGCATTTTGCAGATAATATTTTGGTAGCTTGCGAACGATTATCATCGGTTTTACTAACAAAAACATTTTTGGGATCAAGTGATTGAAGCACAATATGCTGTGAGAGAAATTTAAAGCCAATGGCATGAGTCATGAGTTCACCAAAGCTAAGAGCTCTGGCTATATCATGAGTACTCAATCTGTTTTTCTCAGAATACATATGCAACTCATGGATGTATTCTTCAATATCTATCAATACATTAAGTTCCTTAGCCAATTGATTGATAGATTGTTTAATTTCTTCAATAAGAGCCTGACTCTGAGCCATTCTATTCTGGGCTTTTTTATTCAGTAAATGGGTGAATTTTTCCAGTAAATTGGTCAATCCTGATTTGGCAGAGTGAACAATAGCAACCTTATGCCCTTGTTTCAGGCGTAGTTTTACAAGTGTAAGAATTTGTTGCCAGCGTTCAAGATTTGAAACACTGGTGCCTCCGAATTTTAAAACAACGACCGATTGATTGTGACTCATAGTATTACATTTTGCTAGTGAATATTTTATGCTTTGAATGTATAATCTGAAAACAATATATGCAAGGAATTTAAACAATATGACTCAACAATCAATAAAAAATAAAACCAGACTGAGCTGGCAGCAGGTCAGGTGGCAATGTGATGTTTCCCAACTGAGTTTTGAAACAACCAAAGATGTTGCGGCAGCCACAAGTATTGTCGGTCAGGAGGAAGCTTTGGAAGCACTGGAATATTCGCTGGAATCGCGGGCTTTTGGACAAAATGCTTTTGTGCGTGGTTTACATGGTTCAGACAAGATGAAAATGATTGCTTTCATGTTGCAACAGACCAAGCCGCAGATGCCGACCAAACATGACCAATGTTATGTGGCGAATTTTCAACAGCCCGACAGGCCGCGATTAATCACCCTTAATGCAGGGGATGCAAAGTTCTTTAAACGTTGGATGAAGAAGTTTTCTGACTTTGTTACCAAAGATTTAAACAATAGAATTGACTCTCCTGAAATCAAATCAAAAAAAACCACCATTGAAGATAAGGCTACTGCACAGATAAAGTTGATTTCAAGACCATTTGATCAAAAGTTGGCGAAAGATAAACTGGTGCTGGTTAATTATAAAACAGAAGCTGGCTTACAAGCCGTTATTTCGCCTTTATATGAAGACAAGCCCCTCAACCCACAGCAATGGCAAGAGCTGATAGATGCTGGTAAAATAAGCAAGCAGCGGCAAGAGCAAACCCAAAAAAATATTGTTAAATACTCCACTCAGTTACAGGATCTGGCCAAGAGCATAAACAATATTAAATACACTAAGTCCGCAGAGACTCAGGAGTTAATAGAAAATAAAACCAGGCAGATACTACATGCGGAAACCGCAGAAATTTCCAAGCGTTTTCATACCAGTGCAGTGCAGGAATACTTGCATGAAGCTTGCGAAGATGTGATTGAACAGTTTTTTTATTCAGAAAAGGAACAGTTCTTCCCTAATATTCGTTATAACGTCAATATTTTGGTTGCTCATAAGAAAAATAACGACTGTCCCATCATTGTTGAACGCGTTCCTTCCTTGAGTAAATTGCTGGGAACCATTGAATCCAAGTGGGGAGAAAAAGGCCCTGAGTTGTCTGACCACATGAGTATTACCGCTGGAACCTTATTACGAGCAGATGGTGGTTTTCTCATTTTGGATGCCAGAGACCTGTTAACTGAAGCTGGTGCGTGGAAAATTCTTATTCGCACTTTAAAAAATCAATTATTAGAAATAGTACCGACAGAGTTAGCCTGGCCTTTTTCTCAACCTACCCTAAAACCAGAACCAATTAAAGTGAATGTCAGGGTGATTTTATTAGGTGATTCACAAACCTATTATACTTTGGATAATTATGATCCTGATTTCCCTGAATTATTTAAGGTGCTGGCGGATTTTGATAGTGAAATTGAGCGTGATAACAATAGTTTTGATAATTATGCAGCGGTGCTGGCTCGTTTAGTTGCAGAAGAAGACTTATTACATTTTGATAAAACTGCCGTTGCAGCCCTGATAGAACACGGTGCCAGAATTTGCTCCAGAAAAGGGCGACTGACCACTAATTTTCCACGCATCGCAGATTTGGCCAGAGAAGGTAATTATTTAGCACAAAAACAAGCAACAACTTTGATTTCAGCAGAGCATATATTACTGGCGATCTCCAGAACAAAAAAACGGGCAGGATTAGCCTCGAAAAAATTTCAACAAATGCTCAGCGATGGCACCATTAATTTATTTACCAGCGGTCAGCAGGTAGGTGAAATAAATGGACTTGCAGTTATTCATGCTGGTCCTGTTTTTTATGGTTTTCCTTCGCGCATTACCAGTACTGTTGCGCCAGGACGAGCTGGTGTGATTAACATTGAAGGCCGTGCCGATATGTCTGGCTCAATTCACACCAAGGGGTTTCAGATATTGGGTGGCTTATTACGGCACTTATTACCGACTACACATCCATTGACGTTTAGTGCATCTATTGCTTTTGAACAGAGTTATGGTGGTATTGATGGTGACTCTGCATCAGGTGCAGAATTCTGCTGTCTTATTTCGGCCATTACCGATATCCCCATCAATCAGGAGTATGCCATGACTGGCGCCATTGATCAACATGGTCGTTTACAGGCAATAGGTGGAGTCAATGAAAAGATAGAAGGATTTTTTGATACCTGTAGTGCGCAGGGCTTTACTGGAAGCCAAGGTGTTATCATCCCACATTCAAATGCTGGTGACTTAATGTTAAGAGCAGATATTCAGCAGGCTATTAAGCACAATCAGTTTTCGGTTCATGCTGTAGAGCATGTAACGGAAGCTTTAGAAATCTTATGTGGACAAGCAGCAGGAGTACAGGTGGATGGTAAATATCCAACCGATAGTATACTGTTCAAGGCCATGGAAAAATCCAATTTATATTGGGAAAACACAAATGGTAAAAGAGAATAAATGATGACATCAAAAGTAGAATATAAAGGCCAATTAAGAACAGTTGCCGTGCACTTGCAATCAAATAGCGAAATTATCACGGATGCCCCCATAGATAATCACGGTAAAGGTGAAGCCTTTTCACCTACAGATTTAGTGGCGACAGCTTTAGCAAGCTGTATGATGACTATTATGGGGATTAAAGCTGAGTCGATGGACATTGACTTAACCAATACCAGTGCAAGTATAAAAAAACACATGAGTGCCAGTCCCAGGCGCATCAGTAAAATAGAGGTAACGGTATTGATGAATCAACGTTTTGATGAAAAAACCCGTAAAATATTAGAAGCAGCTGCCCTTACTTGTCCAGTTGGTCAGAGTTTGCATCCTGAAACAAAGCAAAATATCCAGTTTGTCTATCCAGATTAAGGACGTGATGTTTAAAGCTTAAGTAATTGAGATTCACCTTCTTGTAATAACAGCTTCATAAATAGTCGGTAAAATTATTTGTTCCATATTGCACATTGGCATAACTAAAAATCAGTTTATAATGACTGACGTTCGGTCATAAATAAAAAATAATGCCAATTGTCATAGATAAAGCTCTAAAAAAGAAAAGCATTGCTGTTTCTTGCATTGACCTTTTATTAGAAAAGGGAATCAAGAATATTAGGATCAGTGAAATAGCAGAAGTAGCGAGCATAGGAAAGGGAACTTTTTATGAGTACTTTAAAAATAAAGAGGAACTGACTTTTAAGATAGTTAGGGTCTTGATTGGTTTGCATCATGAACGTATGAGTGCCTGGTGCCAGCATAAAACCACAACTAAACAAAAAGTTCTGTATTTATTTGATTTCTTTCTTTCTGATGATATTCTCTACAAAAAACACTTGGAATTATATAAGGAATACATGAGTATTGTTTTGGCAAGTGAAACAGGTTTCATGCATACATTTAATAATGAATGTACAAACTTTATAGTAGAAACTTTAAATGAAATCATGAAAGAGGGAATTGAAAAAGAAGAAATTGTCGGAAGCTCATTGCAGCTGGTTGACAGCATCTTGGCAGCAGAAAGAGGTTTTTTATTTAGTTCTTGGGTAGAAAACATAAGTTATAAAAACAAGTTTGAGGAATTTATTGATACTATTTTTAATTTAATAGAAATCAAAAAATAAATATGAAATTTATAAGGACATATGGAAGAAAGGAAGGTGAAAAACAGAAGCCGTTTTATATACTAAATGGTTTTCTTGAGTCCCTGACAGAGCAGTTAATGCCGCCATTTTACTTTGAGATTAAATTGACCAATGATAAAGGAAACATGGGATGAAAAAAAACAGGGTTCTATCTACGGCAGGTTTGGGGGTGTTTGACTCAAATAGACTAAGAAGTTACTGTAATTTAATGCAAGGTACCCTTATTGACAAATGGCTGTTTGAAGATGAATTTGTGGTAAGCGATGTGTGTTTTATTGAATTGGAATATTTTAATAAATTAGGAACAGAATTCAAAAATAAATCAGGTATTGTCGTATTGGTATTAACTTCAGATGAAGAACAGGTAGAACATAAGCACCAAATAAGGCTACCATTTACTGCATCTAAAGTAAAAAAGGTTTTAAATAAAATTTCTAGCAGTGATATTCCCATTGTAAAAAAGACAGTGCCTATAAAACAAAATAACATTTTGAAAACAACACTTTCAAGATTAGGGAAATCTCTCTTTAGTTATAAGAATCGCAAGCAAGAGGTTTTTAAAAAGACCCAACGAAATAAATTCACTACTTTTTTATCAAAAAAATTACAAGCTGATAATGAACCAGCTTACAGGATAGCCTTAGTTGGAAGTCCAGGTTCTGGTAAAACAACCACTATTCAAAGTGTCTGCAATAACAACGTATTGACAACAGAAGTTACCCCAACTGATGCGGTAGTAAAAGAAAAACCGCAAACAACTATAGGTATAGATTATGGTGAATTTAAAGTAGATGATTCAAACATAAAATTGATACTTGTAGGTACGCCAGGTCAAGTTAAGTTTGATTTTGTCTGGGACATTGCGACCAGAAATGCAGATGCTTTCATCATACTGGTCGATTTATCTCGACCTGACCCAATATCCTTTTTGGGTTTTTATATTAAATATTTATTGACTAAAGGAAATCAACCAACAATTTTGTGTGCAATGACACATTGTGATAAATATGATTTACCCATTGAAAACCTGGTTCATCAAATAGAACAAAAATATCCAGAAATAATGGCTATATATGAAATAGATGCCCGTAAGAAGGAAACTATTCTGAAAGTTTTAAAAGATACCTTTAGAGCCATCCAAGTGAAAAAAAAGGTGGCTGTTTAGATTTCGGTTTTATTTATCTGGGTTATGCTCAAATACATCTAAATCATTGGCAATAAATATATCACCTTTATAAGTTTTTTGTATCAGTTTGGTGGTCAATTCTTCCTTACCCAGGGTGCGGTTCATTCTATGAGATAATATCAATTTATTGGTATTTAAATGTCTGGCAATTTCTCCTATTTGTGTGGGAGTCATATGTAGTGATTTAGCAACTCTACCCGCTGACTCTGGTATGGCATTATGAGCAATAAAAAAATCTGTTTTTGAAAGTGTCAAATTTTCAAAACCATCACCGTTGGTGTCGCCGCTAAAGACGATGGTTTGACCACAAATATTAATAATGTAAGCAAAAGCAGGGATAGGTCCATGTTTGACCTGTTGGGCTGAAATTATCACGTTCTCATTTTGGAAAATCAGTTGTGTTTCAGCGGTATCTTTAATATCATGAGGTATGAGTCGATAATCTGCCACTTCATCATCATTATCATAGAAATCCGAAAGGTATTGATAAGCACCATTTTTCTCGCTAAACAATGATTGTAAAAAACCAGTTGTTGATGGCATAAAATCATTAGCAGAAGGCCCGAATACTGGCAGATTACTTTGTCTATTTCCAAACCATGAGGCCTTTATTAATGCAGGAAAATCACTGCTGTGATCCGCATGAAAATGAGTAAAGAGTAATGCCTGTAAATCCGCCCAATTAGCCTTAGATTGAGCAAATCGCATTGATGAACCGCCTCCAGCATCAATCATTACAATGGCTTTCTCATTGAGCCAAACTAAATAGCTTGAAGATGCCCTGTCAATGGTTAGCTCTGGCCCACCAGAGCCCAAAACCTGAATTTTAACACTTGAAAGTTGACAGCTGTGGTTATTTGCAAAAAGACTACATGAAGTGGTTAAGCTTATAAATAAGCCTATTTTAAGTAATGTTTTCAAGAGTATTTTTCCATATTTTTACTATGTCGAGATTAGGGATATTTAAAAGCATTAGGTTTTTTTAACAATTTTAATACTCTTATCATTCAAGCCAGTGGCTAATTCCTGCGGTGTTTTATCAATGGTTTTTAAGCCTTTAGAATTTACAAATAAAAATTTACCAGACCTTGGACTTATCCATGATAATTTGGCCTGAAAAGGTTCATCATCATCAGAAAAGGCCAGCCACATGCCCGTTCTTATAGCTGCTACCATTTTTTTATCTTTTTGATTGAGGTCTTTTAAACTATCCGTCTTGATTTTTGGATTTTTAGCTGAGCCTGTTTGATTTTTAGAGCTACTCAACTGATCTTGCGTCTTAACTGAAGTAGAATGACTATTTTCTGGGAAAAAATTAATATTTTTTCTTCTATCATCCAGTTTGTGTAATTTCAGCAGACATTGATAGAGTTCTTCTCTCTTGTTATTCAACTCTTCGCCATTATATGCAACTAATTTCAAACCTACTTCATATTCTACACACAGTTTCTCTATATTTTTCTGAATCACTATTTCATATTGTTTGGACTTTAATATATCAATAAGATCATCAATAAATTGCACCATTCGTAGATATTTCTCTGAGGTGTTTGAGTCTCTTACTAGTAACAGGGCTAATAAATTTTTCCATGGCCCCAATAACATATTTTTTATCAACATTGGCATGGGAGTGTCTTCTATCTTATGCGCCAACAGTGCCTCAACAGTTTTCATAGCCGTGATAATTCTATCTTTGGCCATTGATTTTTCCTGGACTCTTTTTTGCTCCACCTTGAAATCATTTTTATGCTGAGATATAAAGCTTTGATAACTATTAAGCTGTGTATTAAAAAAATCTTTGCTTAAGTTATTTTCAGCTAAGATGGAATCTACAGTATCATTAACCCTATTAATAAAAATATTATCAGTATCCAACTCCATACGCCACCCAACAGCAGAACTGGAAATGAGATCCAACAACATTTGGGCAGGATGCTGTTTATTTGCCAACAGAGAATTATCCTGTATAGCAGCCTTAAGAAAAGGAATGTGCAATTTTGTGACAGTGACTTGTATTGGGTCAGGGATATTTTTATTCTCTATGATTAACTGAAACAACATGGTGACTAAATTGATGGTATCCCTATCTTGTTGCTCCAGATATTGTTGTGATTTTTCTATTTCAAGCAACAGTGTGTTTTTTATTTCTTCAGGTGAATTGATACCCAGACTATTTTCAGAGGGATTTTCAGATAAAATATTGAGTAAGCGCTGTTGTAATGTAGTTAACACACTGGCAATAAAATCCTTTATATCATTGGAAGGTGGATTATTATCAGTGTTTTTAGCACTCCGATTATTCAATTGTTTACAGATAATATGATTTTCTAAACCTGTTACTATCCCATTACTGTTCAGGTACTGATTGATTTCTGTATAAATACCATCAAGCTGAGCCATGACACCGCGTTCAAAGTGTTTATACAGAATCTGTTTTACGTTTAAATCAAGGTGTAATAATCTAATACTTTTGGCGAATGAAGAAACCAGAACATAGGGACCAATGGGCAAATGATAAGGTTCTAAAGTGAGTGCCATTAATTGAGAAAATCTTTTTTTAAATGCAGAAAGGTGCTCTTGGTATACAGCTTCTGATTCATGAATAAGAGCATTCTGTGCCAGTTTTTCCATCACATCATTTTTATCAAAAGAACCAGTGACGGACTTACTATTTTTAACAACCTTTGTGACTTTGTCTTCAAAATATACAAAATCATTTTTTTTAAATAAAGTAAAGGTCTGTTTTAAGGTTTTTAAAAAAGAGGAAAGAACATTAAGCTTGTATACGTTTATTGATTTCAAAGAATCAAAATAAAGTTTCTTTTTTTTGTGATTATCGGATTTTTCTGCGATCTGCAAAAGAATGCCATCAATACTTTTAAAATATGCAGCCATGAGTCTCTTTATTTCATGACTAAAAGTCAAATAAATGTGATCCAGCAATTTTTCTGCACCACGAAAGTTTTCGGGTGGAACAGTCTCTTTTGATTCTATTTTATTGTTGTTTTTATTAATCATGATTACATAGTTTTGAGCTATTATAATAAGTAGTTTAGTAAGAATAAGCAAATATTGTTTTTAGATAAGGGCTAAAATAGAGAGTAATAATAGTTTTGCGTTTATACGTATTTAATATAAATAGAAATAAGCATAAAAGGTCAGCGCCTGACTATTGTTATTGCAAAGATGTTAATCTGATAAATGTGACTATTTGTAGTAATCAATACAGAGTTAACGTCTTAAAGTTAGTAATTTGTGATAATTGTATTATAATTTCCATATACAATAAAAGATTTCGTGCAGATATACCTTGATTAAAAGTAAAGTATTAATAATAGAAGATGAATTTGATATAGCACAGCTGGTCAAATTACATTTATCCGACGTATGTGACAAAGTTGAAATTGCCAATGATGGGCTAAAAGGTTTGGAAATGGCCTTAAACAGAGAGTGGAGCTTGATTGTACTGGATTTAAGGCTTCCTGGTCTGGATGGTATTCAGATTTGTCAGCAAATTCGAGCAAAAGGGAAGTACATGCCGATCTTAATGCTCACTGCAAAATCAACAGAACTGGATCGGGTTTTAGGCCTGGAAATTGGAGCAGATGACTATCTGACCAAGCCATTTAGCGTCTTGGAACTGGTGGCCAGAGTTAAGGCATTACTAAGAAGGTTTGATGTCGCAACTGGTTATAGCTCTGTTACCAGCAACAATTTGGTTTTTGAGAATTTACAACTCTTTCCTGATGAGAGAAAAGTACTGTTAAAAAATCAGGAAGTAGAACTAACCGCCAAAGAGTTTGATTTACTGTATTTCTTTGCATCCAACCCCAATATTGCTTTTAAGCGTTCACAACTGCTGGATCAAGTGTGGGGCTATGGTCATGATGGTTATGAGCATACCGTCAATTCACATATGAATCGCTTGAGAAATAAAATTGAAGATGACCCTGATAATATTAAATTTATCAAAACCATTTGGGGTGTTGGCTATAAATTTATAGCAAAGCCAAAATAACATGATGTCTCTTAATAAAAAATTATCATTGTTGCTGTTGGGCTTGTTCCTTTTAACAGCTATTTTGCTAGGCTTAAATACCCTGTATTCCATTGTACAGTACAATCTGGAAATAACCCAAAGGCTTAACGGCTCTATCGCCACCTATGTTGCGGATGAAGAACCCCTCATAGTAAATGGTCGCTATAATGAGAAAGCTTTAAAAAAACTGGCTGAGCGTTCTATGGTGATCAATCCCACCGTTGAAGTCTATTTGCTGGATAATGATGGCAATATCATCAGCCATGATTTACCAACAGACTCAGTATTATTACATAAAATTTCACTAAGCCCGATACATGAGTTTTTAACTGATAATTCAAAAAGACCGTTATTAAATTCAGACCCCCGCAGCCCAGATAATAAAAAAGCATTTTCTGTGGCAAAAATTATTAATAATGGTGTGCAAGAAGGTTATGTATACGTGATTCTTGGAGGGCAGAAATATGAAGAACTTGCCAATAATCTAAGTAAAAACTACATCATGAAGCTCTCGGTAGCAGCGGTTATCGCGGTTACCTTATTGACATTGTTAATTGGTATGTTAATGATGTTCAAACTGACCAAGCCATTGAAAGTATTAAGAAATAAAGTGATGGAATTTCAGAAAAATTCAAATAAAGAATCCAAACAATATACAGGGGATGAAATCCAGCAGCTTAATCATGCCTTCTCAGACATGTCCAAGCGCATAAACACACAATTACGCCAAATTAAAAATGCAGATCAAACCCGCAGAGATTTAATCACCAATGTCTCTCACGATTTACGCACGCCTTTGGCCTCCATGCAAGGTTATTTAGACACCTTATTAATAAAGCAGGATAACATGGATGCAGAAACCACCAAAGAATACCTGACAATTGCCAGAAAGCATTGTGGTCGTCTGAACATGTTAATCAATGATTTATTTGAGCTCTCAAAATTAGATTCAAATGCCATTAAACC
>JQIA01000676.1_pt1 | contig 17761 bp, 15 predicted proteins | sample 811431 | NCBI WGS metagenome assembly JQIA01 (sample SAMN02998118, study PRJNA258478) | marine sediment metagenome | biome: marine; feature: seafloor; material: sediment; isolation source: oil-polluted sediment collected from 3 locations (0.5 km, 0.7 km and 0.9 km)... | place: USA: Gulf of Mexico ...
TCATCGATTTCCCTTTGGTCACATAAGGGACTTTGTTTTCGTTGATAAGATCAGTGATATAGGTATTTGCAGCCGCTGCATCTTTTGCCCAGAAAATTTTTGCACCGTTTTCCAGTGCATTTTTCTCAAATTCAGTCAGTAGTTCCCCAAGCCGTGAAACAGATTCTTTCCTGATTGCCTTCCCTTTTTCAATGGCAGCCTCTTTATCCTGAAAAGTCATCAGCCCGGCCTCTCTAACAAGACTTAATACCGGGAGAAAAAACGCCAGAAAGGTTCTGGAAACCGGGTTGGCGAGCTCTTTCGCTGCTGATTTTATAAAATTCTCAGTATTTATTTTCATTTTGAACCGCCCCCGTTAACAAGGAAGTCAGCAATATGAACCGCTTTTTTATCCGGATGATGTCGTGTGATAAACCCATTTATGTTCATCAGACAACCCGGTTCACAAAGCACCAGAAGATCCGCCTGACTTGCGATAAAATTCGCCACCTTTGTCTCCAGGATAGCCCCTGAAATATCAGAATATGATGCTGAAAATTCACCACCGAAACCACAGCATTGCTCTGCATTCTCCATATGAACCAGCTCTGTCCCCTTGGATGCTGCAATCAATGCCTTTGGCTGGGCTGAAACCCCAAGCCCTCTGTTAACATGACAGGATTCATGATATGCGACTTTCCCATCAAAGGCAGCCCCTGTCGCTGTAACACCAAGCACATCGACAATAAATTCTGAGAGTTCATAAATCCTGGCCGATACGGCTTCCGCCCGTTCCTGCCACTCAGGATCGTCAGCCAGAAGCTCCGGGTAGTTATGCTTCACCATACATACACATGAGCCCGAAGGACTTACGATGTAATCATCCTTTTCAAAGACTTCGATAAAATGTCTTGCAAAGCTACGTGCCTCTTCCTGAAAGCCCTTGTTGTAGGCCATCTGTCCGCAGCAGGTCTGGGAATCATGATAAACGGGTTCTAACCCCATCTTTTTAATAAGCCGGAATGTGGCTTCACCAATTTCAGGCAGAATATGATTTACTGAACACGGAATAAAGAGTGATACTTTTTTCATTCGGACCTCATGTAAAAATACAGGTATTGGGTATTAGGTTTTAGGTGTTAGCAATTGAATCGCTATCGCTTTGTCATTTATATTTAATGACCGCCCGCCCCCCAAAGGCACCTTTGCTAATACCCAAATGCTAATTCTAACCCATCACCGCGCCATTTGCGGCTGAACTGACATATTTTGCATAGCGTCGCATATAGCCTTTCGGAATCTCAGGTTTAAATAGTTTATGCTTCGCAAGGCGCTGATCTATCTCTTTTTTCGATACTGCAGTCTCAATTTTTCTATTCGGTATGTCAATGGTAATATCATCACCATTTTTCAGAATGGCAATAACACCGCCAACAGCAGCCTCGGGCGACACATGTCCGACACAGGGTCCGGCTGTAGCGCCTGAGAACCTGCCATCGGTCACAAGGGCCACACGTTTGTAGCCATGTAGCTCTATCGCCATTGTGGCAGCAAGCATCTCGGGCATTCCCGGTCCACCTTTCGGTCCGACATTACGGATCACTATGACGTCACCATCCTGAACAGTTTTATCTGATATTGCATCGAGGCATGCTTTTTCTGTCTCAAAAACTCTGGCTTTTCCTGTAAATGTCTTCATATCAGCCTGAACAGCAGATTGTTTGACAACAGCACCATCAGGGGCAAGGTTTCCGGTCAGGACAACGGTACCGCCTTCAGGCTGATAGGCATTCTCTCTTTCTGGAATAACGACCGGATCTTTCACCTCTGCTTCATCGGCAATCTCACCGATTGTTTTTCCGGATGCAGTTATTGCATCGGTATGAAGATCCTCTTTCAGCCGCTTCATTACAGCGGGAATACCGCCGGCAACATATAGATCCTGAACACCATGGGGACCATTTGGCGCAATGCTGCACAGGGTCGGAATTTTTTTATTAAAATCATTAAAACGGGTAAGCGGAAGCTCAAAACCAATTTCATGAGCAATGGCCGGAAGATGGAGCGTCGCATTCGTTGAACCGCCAATAGCAAGGTCTATGACTATCGCATTTTCAACAGCCTCCTGTGTCAGTATATCTCCTGCAGTTACACCTTCTGAAATCATCTGAACAACCCTTCTACCGGCTTTTCGTGCAAACGAGAGCTTTTCTGAATGATAAGCCGGCACATTGGAGGAGCCGGGTAGTGACAGGCCAAGCGCCTCAGTAAGACACTGGAAAGTATTTGCTGTCCCCATGATTTCGCAGGCACCGCAGGTGGCACAAGTCGCGGTATTCAGCTTATCCAGAAGATCATCATAAGATTTATGGTCCACACTCCCCTGCATACCGGTTGAATACCGGATCTGCATGGCACCGGGACCACCGGTAATAAAAGTAGTGGCAATATCGAGCCTTGCTGCCGCCATAACCATACCCGGCACTATTTTATCACAGCTCGCAATAAGAACCATCCCGTCAAAACGCATACTTCTTAAATGGGTCTCAACAATGTCTGCTATCAGATCCCGCTGGGCAAGAACAAACTTCATTCCGGTATGCCCCATTGCAATACCGTCACATGGGGCCGGCACATTTATTTCAAAAGGGACACCACCTTCGGCAAGAATCCCTTCTTTTACCCGTGATGCCAGTGACGAAAGGTGCATATGCCCCGGATTAAATTCTGTATGGGAGTTAACAACGGCGATTATTGGCTTGCCTTTGAGCTCTTCGACATCGACACCTGTGCCTTTCATGATGGACATTCGGACGGCACTGATGGGAAAATCATCTTCGTTAAATATATCAACACTGACAGGCTTGTTTTTCATAAATCCTCCAGGGAAAGGAGAGGTTTGAAAAGATAGAATCCGGAAGTCAGGAGCCAGAAGTCAGAAGTTGTTTTCGCTGGTGCTCAGCCTGTTTCTTTTTAAAAAGAGTATAGCGATTCAACATTCTGCCCCCCCCCTACTTCTGACTCTCCTGACTTCTTTTTTTTAATTACTCACAACATCAAACCCAAAATCATAGGCTTCAAGATTCATCCGCATTTTATCACCGGAAAAATTCGTCCCCATAATCAACTCAAAAATTTCCCTGTTTAGCGGCAAGTCACCTGTCCCGGCAAGAGCGCCTGCCATCACAACATTTCCAAGCACAGGGTTTCCGATTTTAACAGCTTCATCTGTTGCATTCAAAAGCCAGTATTCAGAAGACATTTCATCAATCCATGTCTTGATTTCGTCTTCAGACGGGTATGTTATCTGGCCTGAGATTACGCCCACCGGGTAAAAAGGGCGTGTATTGGATATAACTTTAACATCTGGATTACCAAAATCTTTTAGAACACGAATCGTCTCAGAGGGTTCCATGGACACGACCATGTGGGCGCTACCAAGAGGGATCTGTGGCGACCAGCTACACTTGGCTGAAATTCTTAAATGACTCATAACAGAGCCGCCGCGCTGGGATGCACCAAAGGTTTCACCAATCGTAACATATAGCCCGAGCTGCGAAAGCATATTCCCCACTGCTCTCGAGGTCATGACATTTCCCTGCCCACCGACACCGGTAATAATAAGATTATACGGATCATATTTTAATGTAATATCTGCCATTTTATGCCACCTCCGTTCTGATAATTGCGTCATTTGGACAAACTGAGGCGCAGACACCACATCCTGCACACATAACGTCATCAATTTTTGACTGATTGTTTTCGTTGTCCCATATGAGCCCCGGACAGGCAAAGATTCTTGTACAGATTCTGCTGCAACCGCAGGTTTCCCCCTTGCACTTATCTGTATCGACTTTCATCTCAAATGTCTTTTTAGCCTTTTTTTCCGGGCTTAATGCACAGGACTGCTTCATCACAAGTACGTTGACACCTTTCTGTTCTATCAGATCAAAGAGGGTACTTCGTGTATGTTCAATATCAAAGGGATCACAGACCTCAACGCCAATATTCATTGCCTTACAAATGGTAGGAATGTCAATCTTAGGCCTGTCATTCCCCATTGCATCCACCATAAGTCCGGTGTGAGGCTGAAAACCTGTCATGGCTGTTCCGCTGTTATCGAGAACAATCATGGTAATATTCGATTCATTATGGACGGCATTCATCAGCGGACTGATGGCTGAATGGAAAAAGGTACTGTCGCCGCAGACTGAAATTACAGGCTGCTCCAGACCAAACTGCTCAAGCTTTCCGAAACCACTTGCAATACCGGTTCCTGATCCCATCGCATGGAGTGTCTTTATTGTTGAAAACCCCGCTGGCAAAACGCCCATGGAGTAGCAGCCGATATCACCACAGACAAACCCACTTTGGTTATCCATGGTCAATGCGGTATTAATTGTCCAGAAAGAGGCCCTGTGAGGACAGCCCGGGCAAAAAGTTGCTTCTCTGTTAGGGGAGCCCATAAAGGAGATTTCTGTTGCTCTCTGAGTATATTCCTGTCCGGCACCCTGATAATCACTTTCAAGAATCTTCCCAAGGGCATCGACAACTTTGTTCGGATTCAGTTCGTTTGTCGATGGCAGAAGACCGTCTTTCTTGCCATAGAATTTTTTAATACCGATCTCAGCTGATATTTCTGCAGAAAGGATTTTCACCTCTTCCTCAAGGAAAGGCAGAACCTCTTCTACAAAGAAGATCTTTTCACAGCGCTTCAGATTTTTTTCCATGAGGCGAGGCGGCAATGGCCATGTGGTACCCAACTTAAGGATACCGACTTTATCTTCAGCCCCAAGCAGATTGACAGCTTCCCGACTATACAGGCTGCAGATTGAACTTGTAATAATAAGGACTTCCGGATTTTCCGGCCCTTCATAGGTATTAAACGGTGAATCTTCAAAAAGCTCTGTCGCCTGCTTAAGCTTTTGCTGCTGAAGTGTATGTTTATAATCAACCGGGGCACTCATCATTGTCCCTTCGTTCGGGTCAATAATAAAACCGTCATGTTTAAAGAAAGCTTTCTTATCTCTCTTTGGCAGCTCTCCTGTTATAACAGTACCGCTTGCATGGGAAAGTCTTGTTACAGTTCGTAAAAGGACAACATTCTTGATCGTATCGGAGAGTTCAAAGGCCCATTTTGTCATATCCTTTGCTTCCTGAAAGTCGCCCGGCTCAAGGAGTGGAATCTCCATAAGCTTGGCATAATGTCGTGATTCACCTTCGTTGACACTGGAAAGTGCCCCCGGATCATCAGCTGAAAGCAGCACCATAGGCCCTCTTGTTCCTGAGCCGGATAAATGAAGCAGGAAATCCGCTGCGACATTCAGCCCCGGCTGCTTCATAACAGCCATGGAAGTAAGCCCTGCGAACGAGGCTGCAGCCGCAACTTCAAGTGCAACTTTTTCGTTAATAGACCATTCCACATAAAGGTTCTTTTCTTTCGCAATTTTAGCCAGATTTTCAATAATTTCTGAAGATGGCGTTCCGGGATATCCGGCTGCTACATCGACTCCGGCTTCAAGTGCGCCCCGGACAATTGCGTCATTACCCATATATAAATAACGGCTTCCTGCTTTTTCATCAGTAAGATGTGACATTTTTCCTCCTTGACTCTCTGCAGCTGGCAGAGAATCAGTCTGAGATATATTTAATGGCGTCGTAAAAAGCCCCATCTACTTCGCTTTACTGGTTGGCCAACCAATAAATCTTGTATATGGGCCCTTTTCCTTAGCCATCTATATGACTTTTACGAGAGCATCATAAAAGTCAAAGCTCTCACAAGATTTAAGAGACTATTTTCTGAACAATCGCTTCTTTCATCAGAATCGCTGATCGGCCGTTCTCCTGACTGTTATTCAGAAGACTCATCTCTTCAGCCTTTATAAGTGCCCGTCTTTTTTTACCGGCAGCACCTTTTTTTAGATTTTCAATGCTCGCAGCCGGCACATCACCCAGCTCAATGTATCCTTCCCTTGCTGCTTCCTGAACGAGCTTCAACCCTTTTTCGGTTCTTATAATAATGGTATTGTACGCAGCGTCGCCTTCAAGTGCACCGACTGAAATATCAGTAAATTCACTCGTCATATCCGGACAGATAGCGCACCCTCCAGGGACGATCTCCCGAATATCATCAAGGGGTATTTCAATTTTATTACCATCAGACACGATTTCCATAACATTTGCAGGCGGTGGTGGTACATCCATTGATGTTATTTTTGACATGTCCGTCATCGCCGAGACGAGGTCGACAAATTTTCTCGTATCGACTGCCCATGTGCAAAAAAGCCCGATTGATAATGCCACCGGATCATTAAAGTCCTCTCTCTCAAGTGGGTTCATTCGTATCTGGGCAACACCGGTCAGCTGGCAGGGTGTTCCGACAACGCCTAACTGTCCCTTTCCTTCCGCCGCATATTCATTAACTGAGGCAACGGTGGAGGCGGCCATATATTTTGACGAACTGCATTCAAGAACTTCATCTACATTTGTTGCAATAACCGGTACAGGTACCAGTTCTTTTCTGCCGGTTAAGACCGCAGCGTCGATCATGCCGGTATCCATTGCACATGTTATAAGCGCAGACACCACACCGCCGTTCTGATAGCCACTGTCTGATTTCATTTTAACACCGGCACGCCCTTTTTTTACCTCAATAAAATGCCCGAGCGGACTTCCGTCATAGGATTTATCAAACATCTCTGAGGAGAGTCTCTCGTAATCGACCTCAGTTTTAGGACAGTTAGCAAAACACCGTCCTTCCGGCATTGTACACGGGAATAGCATTGCCACTTTCCCTTTGTAACTCTTATAATAAGGACACTGGCCGATACAGCTGCCACAATTTACGCAAAGCCCCTTGTTCTGGACGTCCTCTGTTAATTCCGCTGATCCCAGGATCTGCATGGCAAACAACCCCCTTTTTTATTTGTTCATAGTATGAAAACCGGTAAGTTTCGTTTTCCAAACTTAAATATATGTTCGTCATCGTCGAACACTGTACACTATAATGGAACTATCATATTGAGAATCAATTTCACTGTCAAGCATTTTGTCTTCTTCCTGAAAACTTATGTTGGTTTTATCTTTATTGTCAACAGCTTACCGCCACTACAAACAACAAAAAACCAATAACATGAATCGGGGCTGCAAACTGTTCAACCGCGTTGTTTATTCGTCTCCCAACGCATATGGATTCGCCGCGGCAACGTAACGTTTATGCAGTAAACCACAAGCTGAATTGTAAAATAAATCCCCCGTTTCACTATAAATAAAATCAAATGTTGACAAATAGTAAAGAGTTGGTCAAATATTTATATAAGGGATATAAAAGGGGAAAAATAATGGATGATCAGGGTTTAATTCGTAAGTCGAACAAAGGTATGAGGCTTAACATGGAACTGGGCAGCCAGCTGGGTGTCTCATTTGAAGGAGCAGGACAGCCGTTTAAAGCAATTCTTATGGGCCTGGAACCACTCAACTATCTGATATTGAAAATCGCTTTGCCTAAAGAATTCCGAAGCAACCTGAAAAAAGGTGCCCGTCTAGATATTAAATATTTAAGCTTAGGATCTGAATACGGATTTACCACGGAAGTAATTGACCATATAGAGAGCCCTTTCATTCTGACGTTTATTTCTTATCCATCAAAGGTTGAAAGCCTTGATGCACGATCAAGGACAAGAGTCTGCTGTTATATTCCTGCAACCGCAACGTTGAATGAAAAGAATGTTAAGGGCACAATAACAGATATAAGTACCAATGGCTGCCGGTTTGTAATCAAACTGCCGGTCAACCTACAGCCCCGACAGGTCATGCTTATTGACCAGATACTGCTCTATTTCCCGATCATGGGATTACAGGGCCTTCAGGTTTTTCAGGGGAGAGTCAAAAATACAACAATTGACAAAGAAAAAATTGCAATGGGAATCGAATTCCTTGATTTAAAAGATGAACTTCAGCAAAGCATAGCGGATTACATCACCAGCGTTGCCGAAATCAGCTCCATCGAAGCAATAAAGCTGTAACAGTGAGATATCACAGTAACTTTTTACAGTCTGTTATTTAAATCATTTGATTTCATTTTATAAAAAAACAAACCCGGGATCCTCGTGACCCCATCGTCTATATTTATATTTTTTTTAAGCAGTGGAGATGACTATGCAGTGGTATTATGCTTCGGGTAAAGATAAAAACGGCCCGTTTAGCTCAGAAGAATTCAATGAACTTGTTATTAATGGGACAATTACCGAAGCGACGCTTGTATGGAATAAGACTTTTGATAATTGGAAACGTTTAAACACAACCGGTTATCAGACGCAAACACCAGCGGATCAGATTGTCATTATCCCTGACACGGATGAATATGGTGAGATATTTACCTTAAGTGACGAAGAGACAGAAATTACAGAAAGAAACGATAAGGGCGAGCCAGTCGATGAAAATGCTGTTACGGCCCACAATATTGTTTTTAACGGAAATGCCGGAGAATTTTTCCGAATCTGGATTGTAAATCTCTTCCTCACAATCATTACTTTAGGCATCTATGCTGCCTGGGCAAAAGTCAGGACAAAACAATACTTTTATGCCAACACAAAACTTGATGGTGAGGCATTTGACTATCTTGCAAGCCCGGTTGCCATATTAAAAGGGAACCTGATTATTGCATCAATATTTATACTGTTCCAACTCACAGGTGCGATTTCCCCGGCGCTAAGCTTCGTCATCATTCTTTTATTTATCGGTGCCCTTCCTTTTCTTGTATATAAATCCCTCAGTTTTAATGCAAGAAATACGGCATACCGTAATATACGTTTCAAATTTAACGGAACGCTGAAAGAAAGCTATACTTTGTTTATGTTTCTGCCGCTATTGTTTCCCCTGACAATGGGCCTGATTGCACCGTACTGGCAATTCAGGTTCAAAAAATATATTCTGGAAAATTTCAGTTTCGGTTCTTCCAGAAATACATTCACCGGTAAACCGTCCTATTTTTATGAGATTATTCTGCTGGGTATGGGAATAACTGCGCTTATTATGATTGCCCTCATGATCGTATTTGGTATTTTAGGTGGTCTTTTCTATACGCTTTTCGGTGCTTCCGGCTCCGGTATGGATATGAAAATGATGGGCCTCATGGTTCCTTTTATCATCGTTATATACCTCGGAATGATTATTGCCGGTACCGCAGTAAAAACCTTTGTCTATATTAAACTGACGAATTATTGTTTTGAATCGACATCTTTGGGGAATGTTAAAATCAGAAGCAACTATCAGACAAAAGGCCTCCTGTGGATCAGGATAACCAATATCCCGGCAATCCTGTTTACAGCCGGTCTCCTCGCACCATGGGCAATTATCAGAACCTATAAATATAAAGCAGACAACCTTGTTGTTTTTTCTGATGGCAGCATTGATGAATTCACTGCTGCAGAAGATGACGATGTCAGTGCTATAGGAGATTCTGCTGCAGACTTTTTTGATATGGAAATTGGGCTGTGATTGAATTTTCAGGAACTTTTTTTGACGGTAAGACCTCAAAAAAACAACAGACCAGTGTTGTATTTGATGGTCAGAATATCGTCCTTGAGATTGAAGGGGCTGATGAAGATATTCTCTGGCCCCTTACCCGTTGTAAATTCACACCTTCGCTCGGAAAGACTGACAGGGCGGTACTATTCCCTGATGGTACAAAATGCGTAACAACAAACCATACCGCCATTCATGAACTCGAAAAACGTAATGGTAATAATTCCGTGTTCCGGCTCATCCATACACTTGAACAGAGATGGCGATTAGCGATTGGCTGTATGGTCGGACTGATTATCAGTGTCTATTTATTCACCGCATACGGAATACCGGTCATTGCAAAAGCCATTTCACATAATGTACCTGTCGCGATCATGAACTCTATCAGTGACGATGTGCTTGTTCTGCTTGACCACCAGTTATTTGAGCCCACTGAGCTCGATTCTGAAAAACAGACGTCTCTGAATAAGCTCCTTGCCGGCCATGTCCGGGAAATTAAGTCCGGTCATGAGTACAGGCTGCAATTCAGAAGCAGCAAAAAAGCAGGGCCAAATGCCTTTGCACTCCCATCAGGGACAATCATTGTAACGGATCAGTTAATTGATATTATTGAAGAGGAAAAAGAAATATCAGCAATTCTTCTTCATGAAATCGGCCATGTTGAACATCGCCATGGCCTCCGCTCAGTTCTGCAGAATACCGGCGTCTTTTTTTTAATATCTGCTCTGGCTGGTGATCTGGTCTCAATATCGTCTGTTGCAGGTTCTTTTCCAACACTTCTTGTTGAATCCGGTTATTCAAGAAAATTCGAAAAGGAAGCCGATACATTCTCTGTGGAATATTTTATAGAAAGAGACTGGAGCATAAAACCTTTTCAAAACATCCTCAAACGAATAACACATGACATGGGCCCGGGTGTTGACATGATTTCCACCCATCCGGGAACAAAAGAACGGATTAAATTCCTTCAATCACTTGACAAAACACAGCATTGATTTTAAAGAGGGGACCATGACTGATAACAAAAATAAAACACCGCAAAAAAAAAGTGATATTACCCGTGAACGCATTCTAACCGCTGCGACAAAAGTTTTTTCAAAAGAGTCATACCTTGCCGCCAGCATAAGAATGATCGCTAAAGAGGGCGAATTTGACCATGGTATTATCCGGTATTATTATCCGAGCAAGGCATCACTATTCATTGCAGTCAGTGAAAAAATATGTGGGGAGATTTTAGAAGAGACGCCTGCCTGGTTTGAGGCAATTGAGCCCGAAATGACGCCTGAAGATGGGTTTTCCGCTTACCTTGATTGCTTTCTTCAATACAGTTTTGAAAACCCGAATGCCTTCAGAATTATCATGCAGAATATACCTCAGGATGAGAAAAACGACCCGACTCCCGGATATGACCAGATGATTGACCTTTTGGCATCATCCAGACTGGTATTTGAAGAAAAAATCCCCATGACCGCAACGACAAATGAGATCAGTATGTTTATAAACTGCTTCAATACGGTTGTCTTTAATTACATTGGATCAAGCTCTTCCCAGGCACGACTTATCGACATGAATCCTGACAGCCGTGAATACAGAGAATGGGTCAAAGAGACCTTAATATTCATCTTTTTACCCAAATTGAAATTTTTGACGGGAATCTAAAATCAGATATGTATTATTTTATGAAAAAACAACTTCGACTCTTTATTATCGTTTTCTTTATCGTTAGTCTTTCCTCAACAGCTTATGCTGAAAAAAGAAAGAGCTGGCTGACAAATACGGGTGACAAAACCACAGGCAAAATTGCTGCAGGCGCGAGACTCCACTTTGATTATGCTGAATTTGACCGGATACCAATCCAGGAGGATGACTATTCGTACCTGCTCTTCTATGAAATTCACAACGAATTTGCATACTGGCAGATTGGCGGCGCATTTACCCCAGGCCCTGAAGATAACCGATTTGATCATATCATAACACCGCAGCTGAATCTTATCGCAAAAGACAGTATTTACCGTCTTGGCGTAGGCGCATTGATCAGTAATGTAAAAATGAATGATGACAGTGACTGGACACGGGTATACTGGCAGGGAATCTTCGGTATCGGAATACCCATCGGACGATTCGGGATAGATCTGTACGGGCATTATGTTTTTGAAAGCTGGAATAAACCCGGTGAACCTGCAAGTGAGGCTCCTGAAGTTTCATTGTTGGTAAATTTTTCTTTTTAGATAATACTGTTAGCGCAAAAGCTTCACTTGGTGGTAATTGGTCAAGGCTCTTAGCTAATACCTGATTGCTTTAATTCTTTACTTCAGATCGAGCCCCCATTCATCCATAATCAATGCGGGCCTGAATCCATCACAGCTGCGCTTGTGTGCCCATTCGATAATCTCTTGCTCCTTTGCAATCTCAGTACACATCTTTTCCGGCACAGGCGTAATTAAAGCCCGACCAAGATCAAGTCTGTCTGAATCCCAACAGGCCTGCACGGTGATGTCTGCATCTGTAAGGCCGTTCGTATGATGGGAACAGGCATAGTAAAGAAGATCAAAGTCATTATCAGACAGTTGAAAGGCTTCGCCTCTGAGGGATGCCGCAAACTCTGCGCCTCTTAGTCCATGATTGTGATCACGGGTTTCGGTCACCCGTTTTGAGTCATGAAAAAGGGAAAAAAGTTCAATAATTTCGAGATTTGCATCAGTGTTGCGGGCTATCAACCGCCCATTTTCAAGGACCCGTGCCCAGTGGGATACGCCATGTACCCCACCGAACGATTGTGCATACTGATCAATAATTATTTTTATAAGTTTTTTCATTTCTTTGTGTCTGTTATAGAGCGTCTTTAATTCTGGCCATGGCTTCAACAACATTTTCATAGCTGTTAAAAGCACTGATTCTGATATACCCGTTACCGCATTTACCAAAACCCGCACCAGGTGTACAAACAACACCGGTTTTATTTAGAAGAAGATCAAAAAATTCCCATGAATCTGTTTTTCCATCAATCCATATGTAAGGAGAATTATCCCCACCGATCAGATCATAGCCCAAGTCAGCAATCTCTTTACGGATCAGCGCTGCATTTTTCATATAATAGGTAATCAGTTCAGCAACCTGCTTTTTCCCTTCCGGGCTGTATACAGCCTCAGCTGCTCTCTGAACAGGATAAGAAACGCCATTAAATTTTGTACTGTGACGCCTGTTCCATAAGGCGTGTACTGAGTGCTTATCACCATTGGTATCATAAGCCATCAGTTCTTTTGGAACGACAGCAAAAGCGCAACGTGTTCCTGTAAAACCGGCTGTTTTTGAAAAGCTTCTGAATTCGATGGCAACTTCTTTCGCCCCTTCAATTTCATAAATTGACCGAGGTAAGGTTTCGTCATTTACAAAGGCTTCATAGGCAGCATCAAAAAGAATAATGGACTTATTCGCTTTCGCATAGTCTACCCATGTTTTAAGTTCTTCCTTTGAAATAGTTGTTCCTGTAGGATTGTTTGGAAAGCAAAGATAAATCAGATCAGCTTTTTCAGTCGGTAGCGACGGAAGAAAGCCATTCTCTTTGGTGCAGTCAAGATATGTAACATCCTGATATTTACCGTCGGTAAATTCGCCTGTTCGGCCTGCCATAACATTTGTATCAAGATAAACCGGGTATACCGGATCGGGAATGGCAACCGAAATATCTGTTGAAAAGATTTCCTGAATATTGCCACAGTCACACTTTGCACCGTCACTGATAAATATCTCATCAGCTGAAATATCGGCACCACGACTCTGGAAATCTTCTTTTGCGATCACTTCACGCAAAAAATCATACCCCTGCTCCGGTCCGTAACCTCTAAAAGTGCTCTCGTCTGCCATTTCATCAACCGCTTTATGAAATGCATCAGTACAGGCCTGAGGCAATGCTCTTGTAACATCACCGATACCAAGTCTGATTATCTTCTTATCAGGATTGGCGTCCTGAAATGCAGTAACTCTTTTTGAAATATCAGAAAAAAGGTATGACGCCTGCAATTTTAAATAATTCTCATTTATCTTTATCATCTTGTGTTATCTCCTCAATTATGTGGGTTCCCCTAAAAGGAATGAGTTTTTCTTAATTTTGTAAAGGAATACTATAATTTAATGATATTAATATGTCAAATTTTTAAAAACCTCAAAACTTTTCTTCTATGTTTTGCAGGGATTAACTGCAAATATTCAAACAATTATGGCAACTCTTATTGACAATAAAATCATTTCCCTATAATCAAAAAATAGAAAAATCACTAAAATTATGATTTTTTATCACTGCAGTTACAATTGATGTTGTCGTTAAAAGGCTATAGATGGTTAAAATCTGGCCAACCACTAAAACGAAGTAGATGGAACTTTTAACGACGCCATCAAAATTATTAGATCCCGTTTTTTATTATATCGAAATATATTGTTTACTTCTATCCGGAGGCCATTATGTTAACAAACACCAAACAGCTGTTAAACTTAATATTTATCTTGTTTGCAACCACTATCATTTTTCATGCGCCCCCTTTTTCCGTTCAGGCAGAAGAAGTCAATAAACTTCTAATTATCGATGTATCAGGTAGCATGCGCGCCCAAATCGATGGCATGAAAAAAATGGATATAGCAAAAAAAGTAATCTGCGAGTATATTACAACCCTGCCGGCAACTGATAATGTTGGACTTGTTGCCTATGGCCACAGGCGAAGAAGCGATTGTACTGACGTTGAATATCTTGTACCTATCGGAAAAAACAACCGCAAGCTTCTTATTTCAAAAGTTAAAGGGTTAAAAGCAACGGGGAAAACGCCTATTGCTACAAGCCTTCAAAAAGCCGTTGAAATTATCGACCCGATACCGGGAGAAAAAGTCATCATTCTGATCAGTGATGGAAAGGAATCCTGTAAAGCGAAACCATGCGATTTAATTTCTGAGTATATCGGTCAGGGCAAACAGTTTATCAGCCACGTTATCGGTTTTGATGTTGATAGACGTGCAAAAAAACAACTTGAATGTATTGCTGATGCGGGGGGTGGCAACTATTATCCCGTTGATGATTTAAGTGGTCTGAAAATAGCTTTCCAAAACGTTCAGAATAATCAGCCTGTTGCTCAAAAAGCGCCGGTTATTAAGAAACCGGCTTATGAAGATTACCTTGCAGACGGTGTTTATATAGCCGCAATTCAATTTCACGCCTGGGAAGATACAGGAAGTATGGCAACATCTCATCCTGTAAAAATTATTACACCGGCCAGTGCAGCTACAAAAAATCAAGCTGAAGTTGAAATACAAGATAAATCAAAAACTAAAAAATGGACTCCTTTTGTATTCAAATCTCACCCGGCTAAAAAAAGTGACCTTAAAGTCGGAACCTGGATTCTTTGCGTAACCGAAGGTTTTGAAGTAAAAGATAAGAGTAAAAGTGTCTGGAAATATGCAAAAATAGAAAAAACTGATAATCTGTTTAAAGATTTAGTCGGAGCTGTTTATCTTAACACTTATGGTGGTAGATCTAATAAACAAATTAATGTTCATTATAAAAATATCAGGATTGTAGAAAATCCATTCAATCAGGATAAACTCTGGTTCGGAGAGTATAATTAATTACAGATGTTCAAAACATTGGGCGGGGTCACCCCGTCCTGCCATAAAATGTAAACCATACGCCATTGCTGCTGTTGCGTTTTTCGATAATCTCAACAGGAAGCCCCTTAAGCGCCTCTTCCACTAATTCGGCCTGCGAGCGTAACAGGCCGGACAGAATAAAATGCTTTTTCGTAAGAAACCCCCTAGCGGCAATCACATCTTTCATCACATCATAATGAATATTTGCTATAAGCAAATCGCCGGGCGTATCCACAAAATCCTGAGCCAGCCCCTGAACAGCTATGATTTTTTCGGTCATATTATTCAGGGTAATGTTGCGATGTGTTGTCTTCACTGCAAGATGATTAAAATCAACAGCAAGAATTTTCCGACATTTCAGTTTTCCGGCTGCAATTGCCAGAAGCCCGGTACCAGTCCCTAAGTCAAGAACTGTCTGAACCTGTTCCTTTTTCACGACTATTTCAAGAAGATCAAGGCAATCATAGGTCGTCGGATGAGTCCCTGTCCCAAAAACCACACCAGGGTCAAGAACGATGTGGAGTGCGCCAAAATTGGGCAGAAACATCGTATCTGGCATATCCCAGGGGGGAGAAACCGTAAAATTACCTAAAGAGCGGCTTTCAAGCTTTTCACCAAGCCATTCTTCATAGGTCATTACATATTCATCGATCAGCTTAAGTTCCGTCTGAGAATCAAGAATCGTTTGAACTGTTTCTGAGGCCTTTTCTGTAAAAAAAAGGAATGAGAACCCATCTTCTTCCCAGTTCCCAAGAAAATTCGCCCCCAGAAGCCGGTCGTCTGTAAAAGCAACACCCTGAATATAGTAAATATAAAGATCACCGTACGGGCAATCAGCCTTTATGCGTTCAGCCTGCTCAGTCACAATAAAATCCATTCATCTTTGTTGTTACTAATATTAAACCGTTTCTGAAGCCTCGCGAATTTTATCACTGATCTTTTCTGTCATTGCTGCGACTTCTTCAAGCAACGATGCTGTTTTGTCCATATTTTTATCAACAGCCTTTTTCGCCCAGTCACGATAGGTTCCGGCATGGCTATCGTTATGGTTGATCCAATGATCGAAAAGTGTTTTCAACTGTTCCTCGAAGCTCATTTTTGTTTCCTGATGATGATGATCATGATCGTGATCGTGGCTGTGGCTGTGGCTGTGTCCGCCGCCGTGGCTGTGATTATGCATAATTATATTTCTCCGATAAAAAACTGTTAGAAATCCCAGACAATAATCAATCTATTGATCTACAATTTTAAAAAGAAATAGTCAATAAAACTTGATTTTTTCACTATGAACGGTAAAATACTTTTGTTTTTAGTAGTTGTTCATAAATAACGTTGCTGCATTATTCAGATTATATTCCTTATTCCTAATGGAGGATAAAATGTTTCGAATCAACAGACCACATATTAAATTGTTCTTATTTTTACTGGCGTTTTTTACCCTGCTTTCTGCGTTGCCAGCATCATTAATGGCTGAAGAGGTCAACAAACTTCTTATTATTGATGTTTCAGGGAGTATGCGTGCAAGAATTGATAATATGAAAAAAATGGATATCGCAAAAAAGGTTATTTGTGAATATGTAAAAAGCCTTCCGGCATCTGATAATGTTGGTGTCATTGCTTACGGCCACAGACGTAAAAGTGACTGTACTGATGTTGAATATATTGTACCGATAGGCAAAAACAACCGGCAGGAGATCATTTCAAAGGTAAAAGCCCTCAAAGCTCAGGGTAAAACCCCCATTGCAAAGAGTCTCAAAAAAGCCGTTGAAATCATTGAAACAAAATCAGGCCAAAATACCATCATTCTTGTGAGTGACGGCAGGGAATCCTGTAAGGCAAAGCCGTGTGACTTGATTTCACAATACAAAGGCTCAGGGAAACAGTTTATCAGCCACGTAATCGGCTTTGATGTGGATCAGAGAGCAAAAAAACAACTTGAATGTATAGCAGATGCCGGAGGTGGAAACTACTACCCGGTTGACAATTTCACCGGTTTTCAGATGGCATTCCAGAATGTCCAGAAAGACCAGCCTGTTGTTGAAGATTCGCCACCGGCCGATGTTGTTGAACCACAAACATACACAAGGCTTACCAATGGTAAACTGTCGATTCCAAAAACAACGTATATCGCCGGAGAAAGAATATGGCTCGAATTCAGTACGACCGATAAGTATGATGATAGTGCATGGATCGGAATTATTCCATCCAGTATTCCCCATGGTAAAGAAGAAATCAATGACCGCCATGACATAACGTATAAATACATGAAAGGAAAACAAAAGGGCTATTTTGAATTCAAAGCACCAGGCAAACCGGGAAGCTACGATTTCAGAATGAACGATACGGATAAAAAAGGTATAGAGGTCGCATCGGTAACGTTCCAGGTTGTAAAAGGCAGCGCAAACATGCAGATGGCAAAGACGACGCTTGTTTCCGGTGAACCGTTTACAGTCACTTTCAATACAAAGGTAACCCTGTCAAAAAGAGCCTGGATGGGGATTATTCCAACAGAGATTCCCCATGGCGACGAAGGTCGAAATGATAAACATGATATTTCATATAAATATCTGAGCGGTGAACAATCAGGCGAACGAAAATTTGTTGCTCCGGCAAAACCCGGCAACTA
>JQIA01000677.1_pt1 | contig 17758 bp, 26 predicted proteins | sample 811431 | NCBI WGS metagenome assembly JQIA01 (sample SAMN02998118, study PRJNA258478) | marine sediment metagenome | biome: marine; feature: seafloor; material: sediment; isolation source: oil-polluted sediment collected from 3 locations (0.5 km, 0.7 km and 0.9 km)... | place: USA: Gulf of Mexico ...
CATTAATTTGGCGGTCACATACGTGTTATACATTTCCCACGCTCTATTGCTTGCCGCGACTACCCAATCATTGGTGGACGCGTAGTCGTTCTCCGCATACAACGCCGTAATAGCCTTTATTATTATCCCTTCCAGAAGCTTCTGCCCTTCCGGCAACTTCATGGACAGAACGGCCATGTTCGGCCCTAACATAAAGTCAACCAACTCCTTAGCCCACTTCGGGTCAAGCGGCTTCTTCTCAGTTGGCGCGTCATGTGACATTAGGGCGGTCTCTTGCTCACATTTGCTCCCGCTCAGACAAGTATGACAGCGCCTCTCTGCGAATACGCTTCCGCGTCTTAAGTCTCCAAAGCACTCCTTATCGTTCTTAGCCATTGTCTATTTCCTCCTCTCTATCATTGCGTTAAATAACTTTTCCTGATTGGCGTTCTTGATCGCCAAGGCTCTGGCGATCTTAATGTCAATCGTATTCTTAAACATCAGCCTATGTACTATAACTGTATTCAGCTGACCCCTCCTCCTAAGGCGTCGTGTTAGCTGCTCATACAAATCCATTTCCCAAGGTAGCGCAACCCATAAAACCGTATGACCTCCGAACTGCAAGTTCAGCGAGAAGGCGACTGATCGTGGATGACATAAGAGCAAGGGTATCTTACCCTCATTCCACTCCTTGACCAGACGTTTAGCCTCAAGTGCCGAAGTAGAACCACCAATAAATGGTACGCTACGCTTCAATGCTTTCTCTATCATGTCCCTTTCAAAGCGGAATTGAATAGGAGCCAGTATCGGGCTGCTCGATGTAGCCATCAGGTTCTTAACTGCTTGCGCCTTCAAATCATGAATGACATTGTATTTCTTAGGGGTTCCATGTGGAACACCTATGTCGTGTTCAAGATATAGTGCGCCCTGATTAAACTGCCTGAGCTTACTGCCCAACACCGCAGCCGAGTTCGCAACGGCATCACCGTCAGCAAACTCAAGCATAAATTCAAGCTCAAGCTCCTCATACATCTTACGTAATGATTTTGGTAGTTCAAGTTGGATATCGTTGTGTACTACATCCGGTAATTCAATGTGGTCTTCCGGTCCGAGGCGGTCTGTTATGTCGGCAATACGCTCATAAATCCGGTCCTCTGCTCCCATTTTCAACGTTGTTGTGTACTTAGGAGCGCCGGAGTAGTTGAAGTACTTGTTACGGAATTGGAAGAAGTCGGTTGACAACCTCTGCCCCGCGTCCAATAAGTAGAACTGCGACCATAAGTCCACCATAGTATTGGGCATAGGTGTTCCGCTGAGGTTCACTCTATACGGACTAAAGATAGGATACGCGTCGTTCATAATCTCCCACCTTTTGGTGGTCCTATCTTTGAGCATAGAGGACTCATCCCATATAACAAAGAACTTCCGCAGCTTAAATACTTTCTGCTGTACCATGTTATAGAACCAAGGCAGTCCCTCATAATTGAGAATAGTCACATCAAACGTATGCGCCCGACTGGCGAGGTGCTTCTTGTTCTTGCCGTGTAATACAGTGTATGTCAACTCCGGAGCCCACTTATCAAGCTCGTCCGGCCAGGTTATGGCGGCAGCATTTAGCGGAGCCATAACCAGAACAGGAATCCCGAGCTTCTTCATGGCGAGAATACAGGTGAGAGTTTTACCTGCACCCATATCCCACATCAAGAAAGTAGCGCCGTTATTAACTATCATGTCACAGCCACGCTTCTGGAAACTACGTGGCCGGACTGAAGGGAATGGTATCAGATCAGCCATCACGTGTCCTCAATTTGTTCAAGGCATATCGCTTCTATAAGAATCAGGTAGTTGATCATATCGCCGATCTTTTCATCCACCATATAAGGTGTGATCGGCGAGTCCCCCTTGACCATATCCACGATACATACCAGATGTTTGGTGGCCATACCCCACGCGGAATCTAACGGGGATTCATGGTTGAGTCTCGCGGCTACCTTAAAGTTGTGTAGTCGATCAACACTTCCATACTCATCCGCTTTACTGGCTAAGATGTTTTTGATCTTACGAATCCGCTCATTGAGTATCTCATTAAATTTTTCTGAGTTCATATCAGTCAGTCTCCCTCTTCCCAGCCGCAGTCACTGCAGACCAGCTCTTTATCCGTACATGCTGAGCACGGAGGGTTTATGTGGCAGCTACATCCTTCTGTCTCGGGGTACTCCATGCGCCCCGTTTCACATTTCTCACATTTATCGCCTTCCTCTAAATAGTCGTTGCGATTCATAGTTCCCTTTCCCTCCCGCCTTTAAATATTCTTCTGGCTTACTGCAACGCCAGCACATGCCGTCTGACGCGTAGTGCGAGTCATGCAGCATCGTAAACCCGCCCGCGTGTCCGCCTATGGTGTCCTTCTTAGCGACCAGAACTTTCTTGGGGCCGCCCCACAGTTCAAGTACCCGTCTTGTCAACTGCCCACATGAGCAGTGTTCCTGCCCCGCTAACCTGAATTCTAAAGTCATAGTGCCTCCTTTATTAGTAGCTCGTTCGCTTTCTCTAAATCATTTATTAAGTCCGGCAAGGACCATTCATCGAAAAACGGGCACTCGTCGCACTGGAATCCTAAGGAGCACAACTCGCTATCGCATACGAAAGACGGGTGGCTCAGTTCTTTTAGCATATTTATTACAACGAGTATCCGGTGACTCATAACTATCCTCCTTATGTTAGGGGTTCCACGTGGAACCCCTGTGTTTACGTAAGCTTCTTTTCCATGCTATCTACGATCTTAGTTAATGTGGTGTGGAGACAACCGCGACATAGATCAGTGGGCGAGTTCCACATTAAAGGCGCTAAGGCTATTCTAATCTCTACCTTTTTGCCTTGGTGTTTACTATCTATATACACCTCATACTCGTCACCATAGGGGGTATAAAATCTTTCACAAGCGTCGCACTTCTTTGCATTAGCCATTTGGTAGTCCTCCTTAGTTTAATCTTGTTTGTATGGGTTGTTAGCCGGTGGCACAACCCACAATTTATGAGAGCTTGCATAGCGCGCGAGCCCCTTTGTTATCTGCATCTTTGGCTTAGTGAATACCTTCGTTTGGTCTTTTGTATCAGTCCACCTCCCGCATAAGTTGTGAAGTATCTTTTGAAGTTGAGCTCGATTGACCCGAGCCTGCCCATTAGAGTGCATGTTGATCTGGTCGATCACTGCCTTAGTTGACATAAACCGGGGATCTGACAACGGTTTTATGTCAGCCATCACGCCCCCTCTTGAGGGGATAAAGCATGGCGTACTGAAAGCGAATATCTCACGAAGTAGGATTTCAAGACCAGACTGAGCGGTTATACCACCATGAAGCGAATCTTGATACTTCAACTCGTCTCCGGTCAATAGCCAAGGAGGATCGCTCGCCTTGCTATCCTCTATCTCAACCCGTAAGTCGTTGACGATACGATGCCAGCATATCCTATCAAGCTGATCGGTGTCAACCCAACTAACAGGTATATGAAATAGTCTTCTACTTCCGGTGTCACTGAGGCGGAACTCCCGCTTATTGGAGGTCGCCCCATAGATTGCAATAGGCTTACAGACCGTCTCCACAACAGCATACTTGTCGATGAATTTCTGTGGAGTATTATCTATAATCTTTTTAAAGTTACTCTCTGTTTCAGCAGTCAAGTACTGCTCGACTTCATCCCATACCAACAGGCTGTTACCCGCTGACAGTTTAGATACGTCACGCATAGCGCCCTCTGTAGAGAAGCCATGAGTAGTAAATGCGATACGCTCCTCCCTCATAAATTTTGGTAGCATATACCGGAAGTGAGAGGTCTTTCGTACCTGCTCCTTTCCTGTCAGGAGGAGAACACAGTTGTTCATATGGAGGTCGTCGCCCCAATATAACCCGCGTACCATACCCATGAGCCACGCTTTATAGTACTTAAAGTACAGTCGCTCCTCTTTCGTATGGTCAGAAGTAATGTGGTCAAGAGTAAGACAAGCAAACATCCGCTCCACCGTACTGGAATCATAGAACTCCTTGTTGTCCTGATAGGACTCGGGGAGTTCGTCATACGGAGTATCAAAGTACTTCTTCACTAAGTCTAACTCACTTGATATCTGGAACATCCAGTCCCTAATATGTTGACCGATCTGAGGGTGAGTCAGCCCTATAAAGCCTGCCTCCTGCGCCATGATATGGAACGCGGTGGTCAGTGTTGACTCCACGTAGATACCGTGGTACTCTTCATAGTAATCCTTTGTATCAAAGGAGTCAAAGTACTGAGCTATAATGTCTGCGTCACCTGATACGTACATCTTAGCATGAGCATGAGAGTCCCTGTGTAGCGCTAAATTGTAGAACCGAGCCAGCTCTTTGAAGTTCGCATACTCAGTATTCATTGGCTGCTTAGCCTGTATCCCCTCTGCCTTCTGAGCTTTGGATAACGGCTTAGGCTGCGGCCAGTTGATCTGGTTATTATAAGCTACAGCAAACACCGTATGATAGCTAACAAACTCATCCTTCTCACTGAAAGAAGACCACTTAGCAATAACATCTTCCTCACCAGTAAAGCTTTCTGCGTCTTTACGCGACCAGGATACTACGTCCTGTAAGCACTCCATCTTAGTACCAGTCCGAGTTGCGTAATCGTGAACCCCCATAATAATGCGCATCCAGAAATTATAGTGAGAATATGCTTCCTCAAACACCTTGGTATACGCTCGTTGTATTCTTGGGTTCTGGTCAAGAGGCAGCGACTTTAACGCAGTCAACAGTTCTTGCAGAGGCGGCGGCTTATCATCAGATAATGTAGGGGTTCCACGTGGAACCCCTATGGCCGGAACCGTCGCACCCTCTTCCTCGGGAAACTTGAGCGCGAACACCTCGTCCCACTCTTCAATGGTAATGACCGGAATATCATCGCTACTATACGCCGTCTGATTTCCCGTGAAGCGGAGCCACGGCGGCGCTACGTTTATCTGAGCTTCTCGCTTGTCCTTGACAGGAGTACGGGTATAGAATATCTTACCGCGTAATCGCGCCTTGTCCTCGATATTTGGTAGTCGACCAACGAAACGTATGCCCTCACCAGACGGAGATACCTCACAGTAAAGGCCCTTAGTCAGCAGAAGGTTAGCCAGAGCAACAGGGAGAGTCTTAGGATTCTCCGGGTCCGCGATGTGGTCTATGTCTCCTATGACGTAAGGGTCTTTATCTGTGGTATAGAAACCGAACGATAGCTTACTGGTACGTGCAACGGTAGACGCCTGTATAAAGGACAGACTACCGTTAGGCGTATAGTGGCTATGCTTCGGCCTCTTGATCTCATCCTTTGAGAAGGAGTACGACCACTGGTTTATATCTTTTAATTCTTGTGGAATCATAATACCCCCCTCGTCTCTATATGTCCCACCGGATGGCTTTGTATATCGGCTGCCGCAATGAGCCTGCAGCCGTCTTCTCTTTGGCTTCGATAGTGGCGTACTTCCCCACGATTAAGCTCGGATTCTTCAAATAAGCCAGCCTTTCAGAGTCCACGAAGCCGGACCCAACGCGTATGTTTCCTTCGATGATGATGCCGCCCATATAGCCCGGCTTCTCCTCGCTCTCGTATACGCCTATGATCTTATACTCCGCGCTGATTGTGTTTACTTTGCGCATCCAGTCGTGGCTCTTACCCATTCGGGATAAGCTCTTAGGATCTTTACCTACAAGACCTTCATAGCCACGACTACGCCAGTAGTTATACAGCTTGTCCACTTCCGCAAGGTTGGCCACCAAAATATGTGGGATGTGGCATACCGGCGGTAACGGGTTAGTCTCCAAGGGATAGAACGTATGAGACAAATACTTCAGTCGCTCATTCAACGGCAGTGAACCCATGCTTGGTATATCAAACAGAGCATACCGTGCGTTCAGCTTTTCCTCCTTATTCGACCGCATGATACCATCGGATCGGCGGAAGGGCATACCCGGAATCCATAGCTCACCCGATGCTGTCAGACTTTGGCTCACCGTATTCATGTAGTCGATGATATGCTGTACGCCTGTTATACGGTGGCCACGCCGTGTGTATATGCTGCCGCCTCTCTTCTCGCCACGAGTACCGTCGAGCTTAGGCCCAACAAGCAGAGGGTAGTTTGCCTTACCCTCAACCCAATTCTCTACTAACTGACAATCGAAAGTAGGTATGAGCCCCGGCATGACTTTGTTAATTGTTTTGGTGGCTATCCCCGCTTTCAAGTCCTTCTTTATAATCAGCTTTAGTATCGTAGCAGCAGCAGGTGACAGAGTACCCATGTATTCGAACAGCGTCTCTCTCGCTACATTGCCCGTGATCTTACGAGCCGATAATTTGTTTAGTAGAACCCACGTCTCCTGATTAAGCTCACCGAATCCGTTTCCCTGTACGTCCTTAGGAATCTTACGGATGTGGTACTTAACGAAAGGGTTGTACGCGTACTGTAGGATACGTCTGAAAGCAGGACTGCTCTGATTCCTACGCAGTACCCGCTCCTTCTCCAGCGTACCCGACACCTTTCGGAGAACTTCTATTTGCTGTAGTAGCGAATCACTCAAGCTCATTTCTTATCTCCTTCTCTTCCGGCCAACTCCCTTAGTCGCTTAGCCTGCCCATCAACCATCTTCTTCGTGTCGTCAGAAAGGCTATCGTAATCGGCGTCAAAGATTATAACTTCGTTATTCGGATAGTTACAATAGATTGGCCCCGCGTCGGGTTCATATCCTGCTGTATCTTCGACGTTCTCACAATGCATCACCATAGTATAGTCGTCCCCAATCATTTCCCCTCCGCATTTAATACAGCTCATTTCTTATCCCTCCGAAGTACGCACTCTCGTCTATAACATACATGTTCCACATGGAACCCCATCACATGATTCGTTTTATACTTCTTAACCCACGCCAGAATCTCGTCCACGCGTTTCTTAGTGTCCGCCCACGTAGCCTGAAAGCCCATCTTCCGAAACCGTTCAAGCTTTCTTTCCTGATTCTTGCGAGGACGCAGACCGGGTCGTTTCACCTCTACCAATAAGAGGAAGCCGCCGGGGAAGAAGCACTGTCTATCAGGCAGCCCCCGGTTATTATGGGGGTTCATCTTGATAGCTTCGCCCCCCATCTTAGCCACTTCCGCGACCAGATAGTCCTCAATCTCGTCCTCTTTAATATCGCTGTATTTATTATATCGTCTCATCGTCCGCCAGCTCCTTCAGCCCCTTAATCTGCTGGTCTACTATTTTCTTCGTGTCGTCAGAAAGCTTATCGTAATCTGCATCAAATATTAGTACCGCGTTAACCGGATTCTGGTAAGTATTAGGTGTTATCTTGTCCTCCGGGTAGTCGCATATTATACTTTTGAGTTTTAACATGTAGTCGACATTCGGGTTCTCTTTATGGATCAGCTCAAGCCGTTCGCATAGCCATATTAAAAAGTCTTTATCTTTCATATCTTTACCCCCTAATCGTTAATCTTTCTTATATCGTTTAGCAATAAACCCTGAAGCAAACAGTGGTATGTCCGGTCCCCATGTAGGCGGTACGCACATATGTCGTACTGCCTGATCGAACCTCATTTCCGCTGCCTCTTCGGGCTCTTCCATAATTATTTCATCATATACAGTTACCAAGGGATTGTAACCATTGTCAACGAGTCGGTTAATTCCCGGGATTAGTATGTCTCGTCCAAGCCCCTGAATAATATTCTCTATGATACGCATTGGCTTTAAGTAAACCCACGTCCATATCTTCTTCTCAGGGTCAACGCCCATGTGCTTAATGACAGGGCCGTACTTCCCAACTGCTATCCGAGGCTTGCAGTAATATAACGCCCTCCCCGATGGTAAGGTCATACGTAGCCAGTGAGTTCCAGTCTTGTCATAGATCACTTTGAACTCAGTCTTATGGGTTACACATGGAACCCCATGCTTTGTGACTGCGATATGAGCCGCGCTCTTTAACGCGTACCATGACTTCTTCACTCGCGTATGGTCGGTACGGTACATGTTGGTCAGAGTCTGAGCCTCTTCCAGTGTTATGTACACTCCATAACCAGCTGCATACTCAACGAGTCCCAACGCGCCAAGCATATATCCACCACCAAGTATCGGCGGTTTAGATTGCTGACGCTGTAACTTGGTGACGTCTTCGTAGCTGACATTAAACAGCCGGGTAGCGAAGTCAATGTACGGGTCGAAACCCTGACGGAAACGCTCAACCTTCTCAGACTCACCAGCGAACCACATCAACAGGATGTACTCTATGGACGACCAGTCAGCCGCCATAATAACCTTGCCATCCTTAGCCTTGATCATTGGTCTGACCAGCGCCTTAGCCTTCTCAAGCGGCTCTTTATCCTGTAATATGGTGGTATCATAAAAAGATTCTATGACCCTTTCAACTGCATCCTCATATGCCTCCCCCTCCATTGGCTCTATCGTGTTACGGGGCATGTTCAACATCTGAAACCCCCCGCCTGTTGTCCGGCCAGTACCCGCGCCATGATAGCGGCTGTTGTCATGGATACGACCGTCAACTGTCATGTTCTCAAGCCGTTTAAACTTCTTAACAGCAGCACCACCGAGTACCTGACGCAGTTTAAGCAGCCTTAGTACGTCTGTATCAAAAGGTTCCACATGGAACCCATCTATTGTATCCTCGACTGTCTTCGCCGTGAGGTCTTCCATATCAACGCCGCGATCAGCACACCACGCGCGTATAGCCTTGACTTGGCCGACTGTCTGTATCTCGCCGTCCGTTATCTTCGGGACTTTCTTTGACTCGACCATACGATAATGGTCAACTACTTGATTGATACGCACAACAGCCGCATGATCTACAGGAACGCCCTTCGCATTCATCCGCGCATTCTCAAGCCAGATGTGCTGCTCGTCGTCAGATAGGCGGGGCGCAGGCATTTTGGATATGATCTCTTTCATACTGTCCACATCACGCATACAGTACTCACAGAATATACGAAACTTCTTCTGATGCCACAGGTCGTCCTTCTTAGGATTACAAAACGGGGGCGTACAAAATAGCTTAACTAATGCCCTACCTTCTGACATCTTAGGCTGCTCCACATTAAGCGCCTTACCTAACTTCTCCAAAGACTGTGGCAAGCCGTACCGAGCGGCAACCGCCATAACATCATGGCAATTCTCGAGAGGTATCTCCTTGAACCCATAACGCGGGCCGACTATGTTCACTGCAAGCTGGTCGAACTGAATGTTGAACGCTGAGAAATTGTAGTCGCGTGGACTGAGGAAGGGTGCTGGCACATCCATGCCGGGGAGCCAAAGCTTAGTAGGGAGGGAGTTGATCGACCATGCCATACATTTAAATTCTGCGTCTTTGTCTAATAGGAATCGGTGTCGGCCCCAATCAATGGGCGCTCCGGATTTCACTTCCTTGTCAAAGTGTACCATTGGTTTAGCCATTTTGTATATCTCCGTTATCGTTTATTTTCTGTATCTATCTGTATCATAAGGGCCTATTACACTAACGACGTTCGGAGTAGTCGTTAGTATCCGCATTAGTGCGTGTTAACTAAAAGAGTCGTCAGCGGCCGGAACAGGCTGCTGCTTCATCAAGTACTTCTTTCCGCCAGAAGACTCCTGCAGGTCTTCTCGAATCTTTTCAGTCAAGGCATAGCGCAGGGTATCCATCGACTCCACCGGGCTGTCTTCCGGGTCCAGAACCGCCTCTGCGTCGTATGCAATCTTTAAAGATTCGAAGTTCCCTAAGTTGATAGTTACTCCGACGCTAACTCTTACTACTGATATTTTCATTATTGTCTCCGTTGTTCATTGGTTAGACCACCATAAGTTATTTATGGTGGTCTAAGTTAGTTAACTGAAATCGTCAGTATCAGTATCCGCGTCGCTATCCACTTCAGCAAACTCCGCGAATACAGACTTAGCATCAGCACGTCCGTCAAGACGCTCTCCCTCCCCGGTTTTGTACGCACCATTGATACCGACTGCGATCCCTTTCGATCCGCCTGAATCGTAAGGGAAGAAGGAGATAATAGCTCTCCCAATGCACCCGCTGAAAAACTCAGTCTGATCAAGGATGGGAACCGCAACGCCACCCTGAGGCTTCATAACCCGAGGAGGAGGAAGAAGGGCCCCCGTCTTCGGATCAGTCACATTGGCGTTAGCGTTTACAAACCAACGCTCTTTGTACTCGGCTCCCTTCTTCTGCTCAGTTGCCAGTTCTGCGTCGCCATCCCTGATAGGAAGTTTCAGGATAGGCCGTTGATTGGCGGTAAACTTACCCTGTACGATTCCGGCTAAGGTGGCGGCCTCAATAGCCCCATCCCACTTTGCCTTTTCTTTCTTGTTGGACTTATCCAACAATAGACACGCAGAATACTTCGGGACACCAGACAGGTTTACCTTCGGCTCGAACAGTTGTACGTAGCTGAATATGATGATGTCGGTTGTCAGGTTACCCGGATTTACTTTTTGCTTACTCATACGTTTTTGCTCCTTTACGTTTATGTCGTTTATGGGGTTCCACATGGAACCCCTTCGTTATATGTGGGTAAAGTACTCTGCCACCATATCCCACGTTACTACTCCATCATACTTAAGTAGGTAGTTTGATGATGTAGATACTAACCACCTGTAATGCCCTCGACTGTACGTGTAAATAGGCATACTACCCTCCTCGTTTATGATACCATAATTAACTTTGCTTTCGTTGTGCCGCCGCGCTTGTAGTCTTCGCGCTTTTGTTCGGCCTGACGAGCCGCCCTTATACGTGCTTGCTCAGGCTCCTGTTTATCCAATGCAATCTGCATGATCTCGTCTACGCTCGCCTTTCGAAGAAAGATCTCTTTACCCTCATCAATCGGTCTGAAGTACGGCATGTCATAGAGTTCTTCCCGTCTTATCTCCTCATACACAGGAGTCGCATCAACAGGGAAGAACATAGGGTGATGACTAACCTCCTCAGCACGGTGTATCATAGACTGAATAGCCAGCTCAAAATGGAGGGTGGCGGGCTCTCTATCCCGCATGTCCCGGTTTATCCATCTAAGAATCTGGTCCCGAGGGATACCGCGAGACATCCCCGACATACGGTGGTCAGGGTGCCGTATTGCTATAGACCAGTTAGTATCGTAGCTATGCTGGCTCGGGTGTCGAGATTCTGCTATCTGCCATCCCACACGTTGAAGCGTGAACGTGTCCGACCTGAAGCCAAGGAAGTTAACCTCCAATGGTCGACCACGTAACCGGGGACCACTATCCCAGTCTCCCGTATACTCCCGCCGGAGCCTATCGTCCATTACTCTAACTTCTCCTTGATGGCTATTTCCAGGTCTTCCAGCTCCCGCTCAATGTTCTTGACGATGAACTTCGCCTGCTTAAGAGAGCGAATCCTCATCTTAGCCTGCTCTTTAAGATCAGCTATCAACTCTTCGTTCATTTCGGACATCGCGTCTTTCATTATAGTCTTTGCGGTGACTCGTGTTTCATCTGCCATTGGTTGTACCCCCATAAATAATAAATAATAAATAATAAATAATAAATAATAAATAATAAATAATAAATAATAAATAAACGGTTAGTGTGGTTGCGAGGGCAGGATTTGAACCTGCATGAGGCTCTCGGCTGCAGCCTTGATTATCCCCACCCGTCACGGGCGCGTCTCCCACTTTCGCCACCTCGCATTGTACAGGGTTCCATGTGGAACCCTATGATTTACGTTATGCGTTTATACAGCGTATTGAACGAGGCGTCCGAGTTGTCCTCGCGAGCGATGTCGTCCATAATACCACGAACGCCATACACAAGCGCCTCGCCCTTAGCATCCGCGCTAACGAGCTTAGCTTTACCATTGGGCTTATGGATCATCCCCTTCCACGCCTCGTCCTTCTTGAGACTCTTGTCGACCTTCTCCGCCTGAGCCAAGGAGATAAACTCTTGTTTCTTGAACGCTTTCTTGCCCAAACGCTTCTCCATGAACACATTAGCGGACTCAGGGTCCATAAACTTGCGGTTCGATCTCCCTGATATGAGCTTAAAGCCGGGGAAGTCATTGCCGCTCTGAATCTCAGTCATGGCGTGCTTTTCCACCTGACTTATGGCGGCCTTCAATGACTCGGCTGCTTCAAGAAACGTCGCCCACTTTTCATTAGACACTACGCCGGGGTTCTTAGACATCTGAGCCACCATAGTAGCCTGACTCATCAACACTGCGTGACGCTCCTTACAGCCGGTGTTAGCGTTACAGAAACGACAGGCTTTTACATTCGGACCAAACTTCGGATCGTCGGATTTAGCCTGTGTGATAGCATCCGTGATGTCGCCAAGAATCATCTGGTACAGCACGTCCCAATCCACACGCCAGTCATCGTAAATGTTCAACGGGGGCTGATTGATGTGTACGTACAATTCATGATTCGAGTCGGGGGTTGGAACGAAAGGAACCGACATGCCAAGATACGATACAAGCTGATAGTTCTTCTCAGCGTATACCGCGACACCGTGCCCGAATTTATGGTCAATAACATCCGTCCGCAGGTCGGACTTTATAACAGCGTCCATAGTACCGTAAACGTCAGGGATACCATAACTGCTAAGACTACCTCTCGCTTCGAGTTCCATAGTAGCGCCTTCGGGGTGCTTTCCGAGGATTTCATACACGTAGTCCACCGCATCAATTACGTATGCCGTGTCTTCGACTTCAAGGGCGGCCAGACTGTAAATGTATTTATGGGGGTCGTCCGATCTCAGCGCCTTCTCAGTTATCTCATGTAGCTCAGTTCCTTTCTGAGCATAGATAGACGAGGGGCGCAAGCCCGCTCGTAGCTCCATGCCAACAGAAGCAGGGCACGCTATGATTCTTGGTAGGCTTGAACTACCAAAAACACTGTGCCCAGACGCCTCCTGTACTGCTTTGATTTGATTAGGGTCTAACGCCATTCTTTGTTACCTCCTTTTATAGTTATGGTTATTGTTACGCGTTTATATCCTTTTCCCGATTTAACATTTTAAGCGTGCTTTTAAGTAGTGCTTCTATGTCCGGCTCCGGAACGGACAGGGACTTAACGAACGCCATTTCCGTGACTTCCATAATACTGTACGATTCGTACCCTAAAAGTAATACCGGCGAGTGTTTAGATACCTCGTCCATCTTACGTTGGACTCCTTCAATAGTCTTCGAATTGATAGGGGCCACAAAAGGTGCTTTTCCGGATGTTGTGCTCTGTGCGATTACGATAAATAGTTTTTCGTCCATGTCATTCTCCTTGGTAATGATGGGTTATGCTACCATAAAATACGTAAATAATACGTAAACTAAGTGGTACTCTTGGCTGTTTATGGTTATCCTTCACCTTATGGCCCTGCCTTCCACACTCAGTTTACGTATTATTTACGAAGGGGTTCCATGTGGAACCCCTACAGTTTAATCTACGATCATCCAGTCGATAGCCAGAATATCACTGATACTGGGTACCCACGTATCAAAGCTATTTCGGGTATTTTTTATCGAGAAGAACTGATTCAATTCTGAAAACTCAAAATCAGTCGCATCGTTTAACTGAATATACATGCCCTTACCATTCCACCCGGCCCTTTTCACTTTATGGCCCTTTTTCATTGATTCAACAGCAAGCCCAAAAGTCATACCGGAAGTCTTTCTGTACGCATCATTAAATGCTTCGACGTAATTCTTTTCGAAGAACTCTTTGGCTACATACCACTTGTCCGCGGAATTATCTGCGTTAACAGCTACCATCCCGCCCAGTTCAGGCGTGTCAGTTTCTGCAACTGATATATGCGTCATGTCTTCGCCCGGAACATAAGGCCGCATCTTCTGCCTCCCGGGTTTTACGTAGTCTTTGAAATCCCCCATTCGTTCTACCCCCAAAATAAAAGGTTATGGGGTTCCACATGGAACCCCTGTTAAAGATTACTCAGCCTTAGTAGCCGCGTTGAATGCGTCAGTAAGAGCAGACTTGCCGACGGTATTCATCGCAAGGTACGCCACTTTGTTAAGCAGAGTACTAAGCGCAAGCTTAAAGTTGTCATCGGCTGTGAACTCGTCAAGACGAGGAACCAGCATATCCACACGAGCGCCCATGATTTCAGCATCACCGGCGATAGCCTGACCAAGCTGATTGATCGGCATCGGTGTAGTATCATCACCAACTTCAGAGAAGTCCGCACCACCTGCAACAGCATCATCACTACCATCACCAATAGCCGCGTTCACGTCTTCTTCATTTGTCGGTTCAAGACCGCCGCCTTCTGTGGTTTCGTCCGTAAGACCCTTAGCCATTCTTTCAGCAGCAGTACGCAGTTTGATCTGCATTGCCTCAAGACCGTCATAATCACCCAGACCATCAATTTCAACAAGACCATCAATGGCGGTCATGTTAATTTCAAGTTCCACGTCGTCCACCAAATATTCCTTTTTAAGGGCTTCATAGACGTCAAAGGCGGTTTTACCTTTACCAGAACGCAGGTAAGATGCAGGGTTGACTCCCTCAGTCTGTAGAGCCTGACGAGCCTTCGCAAGCTGGGCAACGGTCACGGATGTATTCGGCTTACCTTCAGCAGCGTTTACAGAACAACGGGTGATAACGTCTTCGATTGCTTCAACCTTATACTTTACAGGCCAGTCAGGAGCAGGAACCGCTTCCGCATCTTTCTTCTGAGGGGTGTACCCTTCATGAATCACACGAGCGATACTCGCGATTTCTTCCAGAAGGCCCATTGAAGGAACATTTACGATATCTGCCTGATTGAACAGATTGTCGTCAACTGCTTTGAGGACTGCAAAAGGGGCACGTACATCACGTTCATTCCACGTCTCACCAAGAAAACGCCTGACAGTACGGAAACCAACCGATTTCTGAGCTGCAAGGAACTGCTTTGAAGTACCGAAAAAACAATCCGCAATGACGCCGCCATTAGACTCAACATAGTCATCAAAGTCGTCAAAATCTGCAATACTGGCCGCAAGACTGGCAGTGACCTGACGGACTGTTTCAAGAGCGGAATTGATATTACTACCAAAACCCGCCTTGTTTTCCAAAGCCATCATCAGAAGCATTTCTTCATCGGTCTTTACCTGAGGAATGATCGGCATGGACGCGTATCCAAGCGCCTCAACAGCAGCCTGCCTGTGATGTCCAAACGCTTTTTCCCATTCGATGTCTGCAAGGTCAGCTCCGGAGCTGATAAAGGCAACAAGCTCAACCTGATTAACGACAGCGCCGTTAATCATATTGTCCTTTGGACGGGCGATGATACTTGGCCATACGCCTGTTTTCTCCATCGACTCGACAAGTGATGGAACTTTGTTGACCGTATCAATCGGAAACATTTCCATATCACGGAAAGGGTTCTGACCAATGTTACCAAGTGCTGCATGTACAAGAATCGAACCGGCGTTTTCGTCTGCTACTTTTAATTCTGTCATAATTTGAATCTCCTTAAGGATTGTATGTTTTTACGTAAATTTTACGTAAAGTAAGTAAGGGTTCCACATGGAACCCCTACGGGTGTTATAAGTCTTCCGGCGTGTCAGTGAGGTCAAAGCCCCAAGTCGGCGATAAAACCTGCGATGAAATCATCAATGGACTCCAGCTTGTCGGCAATGGCTACACCACCGGCGATGTTGATGTCCTGAGCCAATCGCGCGACCTTTGTAGAGTCCGTGATTATTGGTAGTACAAGTGGGAGGATCACGCCAATAGCGATATCAGCATATTCTGAGTCAAGCGCAACAAGCGCCATTGGTGGAAGACCGGGAATCCGTTTCAGTGCAGACTTAGCAGCTGCGATAGCAGTCTTGCCAACCTTCACACGGATTACAGTGTTCTTGGTTCTGTTGGCGGCCTCAATAGCAGCAGCCTTTGCAGTACCAGCCTTCTTAGTAAGAATACCGGATTTTGATGCTTTTAGCGCTTCGTCAAATTCGTCATTGAGGTAAGGATTGCGTTCGTGGTTCATAATGTAATCTCCTTAGTTAATGTTTTACGTATTATTTACGTAAAGGGTGGGGTTCCATGTGGAACGTTTATAAAGTGTCTCACGTGAGACAGTTTTAGTGTCTCATATGAGACAGTTTCTCTAATAATTGAGTCGTTGGTGTGCGGGTTGACACTGGTTTTAATATTAACTTTGACCTCGCCTCACCACGCTAAATACTCATACAGTATAACATACTTTCTACAAGAAGTCAAGTCCTTTTTGAGGGGAACCACCATAAATATCACGGTCATTCCGCTCACTTAAGAATTGATTCGGATAGGGTTCCACGTGGAACCCCTCCGTTATAATTTTAAGATCGCCGCTTTTTATCGGTTGTTACGGTCGGATGATACAGGTGGATATTCATCCGTACTATCTTTGCCGGACTAACGTGAGCAAGGGACGGGTATTCATGAGTTACCTTCTCCACCGCCCCCTTAGACGAGCCGATACGGTGAATCACCTTTACGCCTTTGACCTTTCTGTTTTCTACGTGCGTTATGATATCGTGGAAAGCTACTGTCAAGTCCTTTTCTGTGATTCGAGATTCTGCATACTCCGCATAACGCGCATTATGGGCGCCTCTACTTGACGTTTTTCCGTTCATAAAAGTTACCTGAATTGTTATTGATCGACTCATTTCGTAGCCTCCTATTGCCTTAAGCCATTATAGTACAAGATTCGCTCTTTTTCTAAAGCCTCTATCTGAGCTTCGCATAGCTCCGCTTCTATATGCATAGCCGTATTCATACTAAAGTTCCCCGCCTTCTCTCTTCTGGCGGATAAACTGACTATTTGAATGTCTATTAGGGCTATAAAGTCCCTGATATCTAATGCCATATAGTCTATCCTCCGTTATAGTTTTAAATCGCTGTCAGTGACTCTGTAAAATACTACCTTGCGCTCTTTGTCGTATCGTAGCTTCACAAGATCGTCCGCTTTGGCGTCTCGAATACTACAGTATTTAGAGCCGCCCAACTTTACATGCTCAAAGTCAAGCCCCTTCTGAAACGCCTGTATCACAGCCGTTTTATTAGTGTAATCCCTGCCGTATGCCGGGAGTAGCGTTCCGTTAAGTTTCGGAATCGTGTACGGTTTATATTTTGGCATTATCGCGCTCCTTATTTATTTGGTGGTTTATCTTTTACGTATTATTTACGTATGCTGTTTTATTGATGTAAAGAAATGAGGTCGGGTAAGTACTCCCAACCTCATAACTAATACTACCATAAATCGTTCATAATGTCAAGCCAATCGGTTAGTCTACCGTGAAACAATAGCAGCCGACTTTTGATAGTAAACCTACTGTCAGGTCAAGGTAGCAAGAGAATACCTCCTTCTTTCGTCGATTGCCGTCGATGCTGATGTACGTTAACGTGATCATACTTTCATTCTCCTGTCGTCGTGGGTTTACGTATACGGGTTGTCTTCATCACTGTATGGATTGCCATACTCGTCGTCTTCAGGGCCACCATTAAAACATTCATCCTGACAGTCCTGACAAAGGCCGCTGATAGTAAACTCTATCTGGCTGTCAGTATCGTAAAAGTCCTCCATGTTTACGCGATTTCCGCACGCTGTACAACACGCCTTTTCTCGCGGTCGTCCGCTTCCGTCCTTCAACTCAAATAATGATGCTAACGATTGATTCATATTGTCTTACCTCCGTCATAGTATTTGATTATAGAACGTCTTAATTCGGCACGAGCATCAGCATAAGCAGCATAAGCAGCATCAGCAGCAGCATAATCAGCATAAGCAGCAT
>JQIA01000678.1_pt1 | contig 17757 bp, 7 predicted proteins | sample 811431 | NCBI WGS metagenome assembly JQIA01 (sample SAMN02998118, study PRJNA258478) | marine sediment metagenome | biome: marine; feature: seafloor; material: sediment; isolation source: oil-polluted sediment collected from 3 locations (0.5 km, 0.7 km and 0.9 km)... | place: USA: Gulf of Mexico ...
CTCATTACACCAGTAGTTGGCGTTACCTTAAAGTTATTAAACAAGGTTCATTTCGGGTTGATATTGATGGCAATGATGTTGCAGAAATAGATGAAAACCAAGCAACTTACGCGAGTAAAACATTAAAAGAAAGCCAAGAAAAATTTGGTAACAAAAAAGAACAAGACAAAGGCAATAAAAAACCCTATAAAGGTAATAGTGCTAAAGCCACCGAAGGCGTTAAAAAAACGTTTGCTAAATCGAAAACAGAAAACTTTAAATCTGTGACGTCCGCTAAACGTAAAGTAGTTAAAAAAGACTTACCGCCATTAACACCAGTAGAATCTGATAGCATTAGTGTTGGCAGTAAAGTTAAAGTTAAGTTAGGTAATGCACCTATGAATGCTGCTATTATTGATATTTCAGGCAAGGATATTAGCGTTCAACTTGATTCAGGCATGGTTATAAAAACGCAGTTAAAAAATATTTATTCATAACGTTTTACCAATGAACTTAGGCTAAAGTTAGAAGAGTACTATTTGGAGTAATGTGCATGCAAAAATTTTGTCGTATCGCTCTTACCATCTCATTATCGGTAAGTTTTTCACTATCAAGTATCAGTGTGTTAGCTTTAGCACTCAAGGATACGACTAAAGAAACAGCACTACCTCTTTTAGCGCCTCAAAGCCAGCATTCGACAGCAAGTAAGCGTATTACTGCTCGATTGACTCGTGGCCATTATAAAAAAATCACAATCAGCGATGAATTATCACAAGACGTTTTTGATCGTTATATTAAACAGTTAGACTATTCTCGTAATGTGTTTTTAGCCTCAGATATAAAGGAATTTCAAAAACATAGTTTAGAATTTGATGACGCTTTTGCTCGTGGTCGATTATCTCTACCTTATGATATTTATAATTTAAATATGCAGCGTCGTCTTGAACGTTATGAATATGCATTAAATTTACTTAATTCAGTTAATGTAACAACGGATTTAGGCACAACAAGTAAATCACCTTTTGATTTTACTCTAAACGAGGTTTACTCCTACTATCGTGAAGATGCACCCTGGGCAACTTCTGCCGCTGAACTTGATAAGTTATGGCGACTAAAAGTAAAATCTGATGCTTTAAATTTAACCCTTGCCGGTAAGGGGTGGCCTAAAGTTAAAGAAGCATTAAGTAAACGTTATAAATACGCAATTAAACGCTTAAAACAAAGTGAAAGTGAAGATGTTTTTCAATTAGTGATGAACAGCTTTGCGCGTGTTGTTGAGCCTCATACTTCTTACTTATCTCCTAGAAATGCCGAACGTTTTAAAATGGAAATGAACCTATCACTTGAAGGTATTGGTGCGGTTTTACGTGCTGAAGAAGATTATACTGTTATTCAAAGTGTTATTAGCGGTGGTCCTGCGGAACAATCTAAACAATTAAAATCTAAAGATCGCATTGTTGGTGTTGCGCAAGGATATGATGATTTCGAAGATATTATTGGCTGGCGTTTAGATGATGTTGTTGAAAAAATTAAAGGACCTAAAGGAACTACAGTACGTTTACAAATATTATCGGGTGAGTCCGATGATATTAGTAACGTTAAAGAAATTGTTATTGTTAGAGATAAAATAAAGTTAGAAAATAAAGCTGCAAAATCGGAAGTATATTTTGAAAATAGGGCCGATGAGCAAGGTAAAAGGTTAGGTGTTATTACTGTGCCTAGTTTTTACAACCATTTATCTCGAGATGTTAAAAAAGAAATTGCTAAATTAAAAGAACAAGCCGTACAGGGTATTATTATTGATTTACGTGGTAATGGAGGAGGTTCATTACCTGAAGCTATTTTGTTAACAGGCTTATTTATTGATAAAGGTCCGGTTGTGCAAATTCGTAGTACTGCAAACCGTGTTGAAGTACAAAAAGATAAAGATGGTATAAGCTATTATGATGGCCCTTTAACCGTAATGGTTGACCGTTATAGTGCCTCGGCTTCAGAAATATTTGCTGCTGCTATTCAAGACTATGGGCGTGGCGTTATCATTGGCGAACACACTTTTGGTAAAGGTACTGTTCAGCAACATCGTGGCCTGAGTCGCGTTTATGATTTATATGAAAACCCTTTAGGTAGTATTCAATATACCATTGCTAAGTTTTATCGTATTGATGGAGGGAGTACACAACACCGTGGTGTATTACCTGATATAACTTTTCCAACAGCAGTAGACCCAGAAGACTGGGGTGAAAGTAAGGAAGAAAATGCCTTACCTTGGGATCAAATTGACCGAGCTCAATATGTGGAATTAGCTGATATAACAACGGATATTACTTATTTAACTTCGCTTTATCAGCAGCGTATTAAAACGAATAGTGAATTTAATTATTTGTTAACAGATATTGAAACCTATAAAGCAGAAAAAGATAATAAAATTATATCTTTAAATTTAGTCACTCGTAAAACTAAGAGAAAAGAGCGTAAAGAAAAGCAGTTAGTTCGAGCTAATAAACGTCTTATTACACTGGGCAAAGAGCAAGTCACGACACTTGAAGATCTACCTGATGAATTAAATGAATTAGATCCTTTTTTAGATGAAACAGCTCGAATAACTTTCGATCTGGCTAATTTAGATAAAGTGGCTAAAAAATAATAAATATATACCCATGTTACTGTTACTCTAGCCGTTTTAATAAATATATAGTGAGGCTAGTGCCAGTGAATAATCTATTTCTTTTTCATTATTTGGATTTTTTATGAGCTACTCTACTACACGATTTTTAGCTGATTACACCCAAGCTAAATTTACGATCAATACTGTTAACTTAACGGTTGAATTAGATGATACCTGCACTCGTGTAACTAACGAAATGATGCTTACTCGACAAGGTCAACATAATGAAGCATTAGTACTAGATGGCGAACAGTTAACACTTATTTCGCTAACGCTAGACGATGAAGAATTATCTGTATCACAATATCAATTATCAAAAAAAAATCTGACAATAAATACAAGTAAAAATAGTTTTAAATTAACCTTGGTTACGGAAATAAATCCAGTTAAAAATACTTCGTTAGAAGGGTTGTTTAAATCAGGTGATGCCTTTTGTAGTCAATGTGAAGCGGAAGGTTTTAGACGCATAAGTTATTATCTTGACCGACCTGATGTAATGGCAACCTTTACGACTACGGTTATAGGCGATAAAAACTTATATCCTTATTTATTATCTAACGGCAATAAAATTAATCAAGGTTTACTTGGTAACAATAAGCACTTTGTTACTTGGTATGATCCGTTTCCAAAACCTTGCTATTTGTTCGCATTAGTTGCAGGTGATTTTGATTTATTAGTTGATAATTATACGACAAGTTCGGGTAGAGAGGTCGTATTAGAGATTTTTGTTGATAAAGGTAACAAGTCTAAGTCTACGCATGCAATGGCTTCATTGAAAAAATCTATGCTGTGGGATGAACAAACTTTTGGATTAGAATATGACTTAAATATATACATGATTGTTGCCGTTGATTTTTTCAATATGGGCGCAATGGAAAATAAAGGGTTAAATGTCTTTAACTCAAAATATGTTTTAGCTGATAAAGCGTCAGCAACTGACACAGATTATTTTAATATTGAAGCAGTAATAGCGCATGAATATTTTCATAACTGGACGGGTAACCGAGTAACCTGCCGAGATTGGTTTCAACTGAGTTTAAAAGAAGGTTTAACCGTTTTTCGCGATCAACAATTTAGTGCTGATATGCATTCAAGTGCGGTTACTCGTATTCAAAATGTAAGGCTGTTAAGGTCTCAGCAATTTGCTGAAGATGCAGGCCCTATGGCGCATCCAATACGTCCTGAAAAAGTATTGGAAATGAATAACTTTTATACTTTAACTGTTTATGAAAAGGGCGCTGAAGTTATTCGCATGCTGCATACCTTATTAGGAAAGGAAAATTTCCGACTGGGTATGGATCTTTATTTTGAACGTTTTGATGGCATGGCAGTCACCTGTGATGATTTTATTAATGCCATGAGTAATGCTTCAAACAAGAATTTGGAGCAGTTTAAATTATGGTACAGCCAGTCAGGAACGCCAACACTTAGAGTAAATGAATATTTCAACGAACAAAGTGGCGAATACCAGCTAACCATTATCCAACAATCGCCGATAACGGTTAAACAGACAAACCCACAAGCTTTACTTATTCCGATTAAGCTTGAATTGATCAATGTTGATAATGAAAGCCAAGAACATTTCATTGAATTAACACAATTAGAACAAACGTTTTCATTTAAAAGCTTCAGTGGCAATACATTCAGTTCTAAACCAACACTTGCCTTATTAGCCGATTTTAGCGCGCCTGTAAAAGTACACTATAGCCAATCAAACGATGAGTTATTAACAATTGCATCAAAAGCAAAAAATAGTTTTTGTCGCTGGGATGCAGGTCAAACGTTATTGATGTCAACCATTTTATCACTCACTAATGAACCCAATTATGTTATTTCAACACAATTATTAACGTTGTTTGATGATGTTTTGAACTCAGCAGAAGACGACGCTTTTATTGCTGAGCAGTTAACATTACCAAGCTTTGATGAAGCGGCAACTCTAATTGAAGTCGTTAACCCTACCTCGTTAGTCACTGCAATTGAGCAATTGAATCTGTTTATTGCTAAAGGGTTAGAAAAAACTTTTTATGAAAAATTTTTGCAATGCCAAAAATTATTACAGCAAAAAGAACTGAGTGAAGCAAAAGCCGCTGCTTGTCGGGCATTAAAAAATACTTGTTTACGTTATTTGTCAACGTTAGGGCAAGTTGATGATTTAATTGAACAACAGTTTACAAGCTCAGATAATATGACCGATTCATTAGCCAGTTTAAGCTGTAGTGCTAAATATAATCTTGCGTGTTTTCAAGGTTTAATGCAAAAATTTGAAGATAAATGGCAAGACACCGCATTGGTAGTCGATAAGTGGTTTGCCATATCAGCAAGTTTGCACTCAGCTGATATATTTGAGCAGTTAATAGCACTAAGTGAACACCGTTTGTTTAGTATTAAAAATCCTAATAGAGCGCGTTCGCTTATTGGTGCTTTTGCAATGAATAATCCTAAATATTTTCATTGTTCATCAGGGCAAGGGTACAAGTTTTTAGCAGATAATATTGAGCAGTTAAATACGATTAACCCACAAGTAGCGTCACGTTTGGTTACACCATTAATACAGTTTGAAAATTTCGCCGAACCTCATAGGCAGTTAATGAAAGCACAATTATTACGTTTACAAGCATTACCTAATTTATCTAAAGATTTGCAAGAAAAGCTAACTGCGGCTTTGCAGCCCTAAGGGTAAGCCTCAGGTATAAGGTAAAAACATAGTTGCGTCATTTGATTTGCATTTGTGCGCAAATTTTCTTATTTCAAAGAAAGTTATTTATTTTTTAATGTTATGAAATATTACTTTTCTCTACAAATCACTAATAAAGAATTTTTGCCTTATTATCAAGGCCAAATTAGCGCTATTAATGTCATCACAAACTCAGGCGTAAATGTTCAGTTTCCTGCTGTACATTTAAGGCAACATCTTGATAGAAAGGGTGTTTATGGTCGGTTTTGTCTTGAAACACAAAACAATAAATTTTTATCATTAATTAAGTTAGTTTAATTAATGATAACGTAATTTACTTTTCTTTTCTCTTATCTTCTCTTTTAATAGAACAACATAAAATAGAGTAATAGCCTTAAACAATGCTTAAACTATATTGATTACGACTTATGCTTAATCAATATGCTTAATAAGTGTTATTTCATTAGCTTAATGCCATTAATTTCTTTTTTCTCTTTTCTCTTTTAAACGCTAGTTTTAAACAAAATAATATTTAATAGCGTACATTCAATTCAAATCATTAAAAAACAACAGATTAACGGTCATTTTTTAACTTGCCAGACGAATAAAATGATGCAATTATCAATTTAAAATGATAGAAAAATAAAGAATAACGATTTTGAATTACAATCGACGCTTGATAGGTGTCTGATAACGTTTTAATGTTTCTTGATTCGCCACAGGGGATAAAACACATGCAAAATAATCTATACCAATTTAGCAAAAAACCAATTGTATTAAGTATTGCTGCTGCACTTTCCATGACGTTACTAACAACAAGTTTTAATTCTCAAGCCGCAAGGTGGGAGTTTGGAGACGTTGAACTGAGTTTTGATTCTACTTTTAGTTTAGGAACGAGTATCAGAACTGAAAATCGTAATTGGAATGATAATGTCTCTAAAGCCAATAATTTAACTTTAGATCTCACGGGATATAATCCGGCATTAAACCCTAACCCCGACAATAGTCAAATTTGGCAAGGGGCAGGTGGTTATTCAGTTAATGTTGATAATGGTAATTTGAATTATGATGCGGGTAATGCTTTTTCCACTTTATTGAAAGGTAATCATGAATTAGATATAAATTATGATGGTATGGGCATATTTGTACGTGGTATGTATTATTATGACTTTTCTATGATGGATTCTGATAGAGATTGGACAAATCGATTAAATGGTAATATTAACAACCCATGTGATGACCATGAAGCTAAAAAGCAAGTATGTACTGACATCCGATTATTAGATGCTTATGTCTATGGTAATTTTGATTTAGGTGATATGCCTTTTTCAATTCGTATTGGTCAGCAAGTTATCAGTTGGGGTGAAAGTACATTGATTAGTCATGGTATTAGTGAAATAAACCCTGTAGATATTGCTCGTTTAAAAGCGCCAGGTGCAGAACTTAAAGAAGCCTTTATTCCTTTTGGCGCCGTATGGGGATCTTTAGGTTTAACTGAAAATGTTAATATTGAAGCTTTTTATCAATACACTTGGGAGAAAACAATTTTACCACCACCTGGCAGTTATTTTTCTACCAATGACTTTGCTGGTGATGGCGGACACAATAATAACGTATCTTTAGGTTTCTCTGGTAATCCTGATATGGATATTGATTACTTAATGCTTGGTCTTAATCAAATTGGTGATATGGTGCGCTCTAGCACTATAACACCACAACAGGCAGGTGCTATGTACCTAGCTTATCCAACTAAAACCACCTTAAGATCACCTGGAAAAACTGCTGAATGGGAGCCTGACGATGGCGGTCAATATGGTTTGCGTTTGTCTTGGTATATACCTGAGTTTAATGAAACAGAAATAAGCTTTTATTATGTAAATTATCATAGTCGTAGGCCACTATTTTCTGGGTTAACAGCTAATTTTACGGCTCAGTCTATCGGACATGATATTGGCTTTATCGCAGGTAATGAAATTACTGAAGCTGATTTGTATACTCATTTATCTGCTTTTTCTCAGGTAAAACTTGCTTACCCTGAAGACATTAAAATGTACGCTATGAGCTTTAATACCACTATTGGCACAACAGCTGTTGCAGGTGAAATAAGTTATCGCCAAGATGAACCTTTGCAAATGGATGATGTAGACTTGTTATTTGCAGCTATGCCCCAGCAATTAGCAAATGCGGGTATTAAACCTGAACTCAACAATATTTCCCAAGTAACCGATCCAAATGCAACCATATCAAATGGCATATGTTCCTCTACAGGAACAACACCTTTTAATGGTACTTGTGGCTATGGACCAGGCGCAATTGCAAATGGTTTTATTTTATCGGATACCATTCAAGCCCAAGTAACGTTAACCCATTTGTTTGGTCCTACATTTGGTGCTAGTCAATTGGTTGGTTTATTAGAAATTGGAGGTATTAATATTGAAGATATGCCTGAGCAAGATGTACTGCGCTTAAATGGTCCAGGTACGGCAAGAAACGGTGGTATTGCTGTTGCAGCAGGTTTAGAAATACCAGTACAGAACGGCGTAGAAACTAATCCATTCCCAACAGCATTTGCTTGGGGTTATAAAATGGTTGCTAAATTAAATTACACTAATGTTTTTGCAGGTATAAATATGTCGCCTCGAGTGGTGTTTTCTCATGATGTTAACGGTATCACACCTGATCCATTATATTTATTTGTAGAAAATAGAAAGTCTGTTGCACTTGGTTTGACTTTTGATTATCAAAGTCGTTGGAAAGCAGATATTAATTATAATAGCTTCTTTGATGGCATTGGTACGACTAACCAAATTGAAGACAGAGATTACATATCTTTTAGCATTAGTTATTCAATTTAAATAAAGGTAGCAATTATGAAAACTCAGACCTTGAAAATAAGCACTTTGACGAAAAGTAGCTTATTAACATTAGCCATTTCGGTAGCGCTTGCTTCAACATTTGTAAATGCAAAAATTTCTGCTGATGACGCAGATAGATTAGGCAAAGAGTTAACCCCTATGGGTGCAGTGCAAGCCGCTAACAACGATGGTTCAATTCCTGCTTGGACTGGCGGCATAACAAAAAAACCAGCGGGTTATACCGTAGGTGATCATCACCCTGATCCTTACCCAGAAGATAAAGTGAAATATTCAATTACCACACAAAATGTTGCTGAATATAAAAAGGTATTAACGTCTGGGCAAATGAAATTATTTTCGACTTATCCAGAAACATTTAAAATGAATGTTTACCAAACTCGTCGTAGTGCTTCTTTTCCTCATTATGTTTACGATGCGGTGAAAACTAATTCAACACGGGCTGAATTAGTTGAAGGTGGTAATGGTATTAAAAACACTGCAGTAGGTGTGCCATTTCCTATACCGCAAAATGGTTTAGAGGCTATTTGGAACCACATTGTTCGTTATCGAGGTAAAACAGTTGTACGTGAAGGAGGTCAAGTAGCCCCAACAGCTTCGGGTGATTACACTTATATTGGTTTTAAAGAAGAATTATTATTGCCTTATAACATGAAAGGAATGACCTCAGCAGAGCTAGAAAAAACAAATATTTTATTTAAATTTAAGCAAAAAGTTACTGAGCCAGCTCGTCTAGCGGGAACTGCTTTGTTAGTACATGAGACCATGGATCAAATTAAAACACCAAGACAAGCATGGACATACAATACAGGTCAACGACGTGTGCGCCGCGCACCAAATGTAGCCTATGATGCACCAGGCAGTGCTTCAGATGGTTTAAGGTTAACCGATGATTTTGATATGTATAATGGGGCACCAAATCGATATAACTGGACTTTGAAGGGTAAGCAAGAGTTACTAATTCCTTATAATGAATACCGCCTACATAGTAACAAGTTGAAGTATGATGATATTATTCAACCTGGACATATCAATCCGGATTTAGTCCGTTATGAAAAGCATAGAGTCTGGGTAGTCGAGGCAAATTTAAAAGAAGATACTCGTCATCTATATAAAAAACGTGTTTTTTATATAGATGAAGATAGTTGGCAGGTAGCTGTTGTTGATATTTATGATAATCGTGATGAATTATATCGTGTTGCGATAGCTCATGGCTTGAATTATTATGAAGTACCAACACAATGGTCTACGCTTGAGGTGTATCATGACTTTCAATCGCGCCGTTATATAGCAATGGGATTAGATAATGAAGCTAAAATGTATGATTTTTCAGCTAAATTAAAGGATGAAAACTTTACACCGTCAGCATTAAGACGAGAAGGTCGAAGATAGCTTACTCATGATTCATAACGGTTGGCATATGTCAGCCGTTTTTTATTTTGTTTTATAAAATAGAGTACTTCAAATGCGTTATGTTTTTTGGTTACTGCTTAATATTTTATCTTCTTTTTTATTTAGTTCTATTGTTTTTGCCAATGAAAGTAATTTTAAAAGTAAGCCGTCTATGATTGCCCCTTTAGCGAGCAAATCTTTACTTTTAGATATTGTTAAAGTTGATCAAAATTTTTTAGTTGCTGTTGGTGAGCATGGACATATTTTGTTATCTACCGATGGGCAACAATGGCAACAAGTGAATGTACCAGTACAAACAACATTAACAAGTGTATTTTTTTTAAACTCACAATTGGGTTGGGCAGTGGGTCACGATGCTACAATTTTACAAACGATAGATTCTGGACAAACGTGGGAAATTCAACAATATAAACCTGAATTAGAAAAACCCTTACTTGATATTGTTTTTAAATCGCCACTTAATGGTATTGCTATTGGCGCTTATGGTCTTTTTTTTCGTACCATTGATGGCGGTAAAACGTGGCTTAATGAATTTCATGATGAATTTTTACTACCTGATGATGTAGATTACCTTGCTAATTTAAAACAGGAAAATGAAGAAGCTTATTTTGATGAAGCATCTTCTCTTTTACCACATTTTAACCGTTTAATTATTGACGAACAGGTACTTTATATGGTTGGTGAAATCGGCTTAATTGCAAAAAGTAATGATTTTGGCTTGAACTGGTTATTTTTTAATGAAATATATAAAGGCTCTTTTTTTGATTTAGCTAGAACTAAAAAAGGTCACTTATTAGTTGCGGGTTTGCGTGGTCATGTGTTTCGAAGTATAAAAAATGGCATGCAATGGCAGAAAAGAACAACTAATACAACGGCTTTAATAAATGATATTGTTTTAGCCGATAATAATAGAATTTTCTTATTGGCCAACAATGGCATATTACTTGAGAGTGTTGATGATGGTTTGAATTATCGTCAACGTATTCAAAAAGACGGTAAATCGCTTGTTTCGGGTGTTTGGTTTAACAATCAATTGATTGTTGTATCCGATGTTGGTATTAAAGTTATAGCTTTGTAACCGAAGGTATTATTCATTAGAAATAAAGTAAAAAAATAAAATTGGATTGTATAATAAAATGAAGCTTTCCCTCACAAACCGATTCGAAATAGGTCTTTTTCGCCATAAATTTTTGGTATTAATGTTCTTTGTTTTAGCTAGTTTATTTTTATGCTTTCAAGCATCCCAAATTAAATTAGACGCCTCATTTGAAAAAAACATTCCGTTAAATCATGATTATATGAAAACGTATTTAAAGCATAGGGAAAGTTTTGGTGGTGCTAATAATATTCTTATTTCAGTATGTAATACAGAAGGAGATATTTTCAATAAAGGTTTTTTTGATGCATTAAAAGGTGTGCATGATAAATTGTTTTTTATTCCTGGTGTAAATAGAACCCAAGTTAAGTCACTTTTTTCACCAAGTACCCGCTTCGTTGAAGTGGTTGAAGATGGTTTTGCTGGGGGTCCTGTTATTCCTGCTGATTTTAAAGCAAATGAAAAAGGGTTAGCCATAGTAAAGAGTAATATTGAAAAAGCGGGTATCGTAGGTAGTATTGTTGCTGATGATTATAGTTGTGCCATGGTGAAAGCGTCGTTATTTGATTTTAATCCTGGTACAGGTGAAAAACTTAATACTTTAAAAATGGCTGAGCAACTAGAGAAACAAGTACGATCTGAATTTGAGCAAGAGAACATTTCGATACATATTATCGGTTTTGCGAAAATGGTGGGTGATGTTGCTGAAGGATCAAAAGGTGTCGTAGCATTTTTTGCCATTGCAATAGCTATAACGGCAATAATGGTTTATTTCTTCTGTCACTCTATTAGTTTAACCTTTTTACCTATTATTTGTTCTTTAATCGCGGTTATCTGGCAAATGGGGATATTATCTAGCTTAGGTTTTGGTTTAGACCCTATGTCTATTTTAGTGCCTTTTTTGGTTTTTGCTATTGGTGTTAGCCATGGTGTACAGATGATCAACTCGGTGGTTAAACAAGTGAGTTTAGGTTTATCAAATCAAGCAGCTGCTCAAGCTAGCTTTCGAGTTTTGTTAATTCCAGGTGGTATTGCTCTTTTATCAGATACCATTGGTTTTTTAACTTTATTCTCTATCGATATTGGTATCATTCGTGAGTTGGCAATTACAGCATCGTTAGGTGTTGCTATGATTATTTTAACAAACTTAATCCTTTTACCATTATTGGTTTCATATTTGAAAGTAACGCCAAAAGATAGAAAAAACCATGCAGGTAATATCAGTGATGAAAGTTTTGTATGGCGTTTTATGGCAAGTTTTGCTACCAAAGGACCTGCAAAAATAATATTAGTATTAACTATCGCTTTATTTACAGTGGGTTGGTTTAATGCTTTAAATCTTAAAGTTGGTGAACTTCATGCGGGTGCACCTGCATTACATGAATCGTCACGTTATAATCAAGACACCTTTTTAATCACTGATAAATATGCAATTAGTGTTGATTATATGTCGATAATTATTGAAACCACGCCTGATGCCTGTACTTATTATGACACCATGAGCACTATTAATAACTTTCAATGGTATATGGAAAATGTTGAAGGGGTAGAATCCACCGTTAGCTTGTCATCTATTTCTAAACTCGTTAATGCTGGCTATAACGAAGGTAATCCCAATTGGCGTGTTATTCCTCGTAATCAACATACCTTAGTTCAGTCAATAGCACGAGTTCCGTCATCAAGTGGCTTGCTCAATCGTGATTGTAGTGTAATGCCTGTTATTTTGTTCTTACAAGATCATAAAGCGCGTACTATTAACAGAGTTGTTGAGGAAGTAAAATTAGCTGCAAATCAATTTGGTACTTCTCAACTTACATTTAAGTTAGCGTCAGGACCTATTGGTGTTATGGCCGCAACTAATGAAGCTGTAGCTGAAGCGCAATTACCTATGATGATTTATGTTTATAGCGCAGTTATTATTCTTTGCTTATTAAGTTTTAGAAGTTTTAGAGCAATGGTTATTGTAGTAATTCCCCTTTTTGTTGTCTCTACTTTGGCACAGTGGTTGATGACAGTGTTAAATATAGGCTTAACTGTTTCCACTTTGCCTGTCATTGCGTTAGGTGTTGGCATCGGTGTTGATTATGGTATTTATATTTTATCAATCATGAGCAGTGAACTTAAACGTGGTTCCAATGTTCATGATGCTTATTTAGCTGCATTAAAAGAACGAGGTAGTGCAGTTTTAATTACGGGTATTACATTAGCTATTGGTGTTTCAACTTGGTTTTTCTCTGATTTAAAATTTCAAGTAGATATGGGCGTATTACTTACGTTTATGTTTTTAGTGAACATGCTGGCCGCAATAATTATTTTACCTGCATTAGCTGCTTTTTTATGGGCAGATAATAAATAAAACTGATCAGATTAATGACTAAACGTTAGTGGCTTGGATATAGCCATTAACGTTTGGTTTCTAAGTAGATAGAAAAATGTAAAGTATTTTTTTTAATTATTACAAGTGGACTTTTAACTTGTTCAAACAAAAGGAAAACGACATGGCGTTAGTAAATGGTTCACCCTCAGTGATACTTAAGAACGTAGCACGATTAATAAATAAAAAAGTTCCTCAAGATTCAGCACCATTAGTAGAAAAGTTTGCTAACTTATTATATAGCAATATTTCTTCACTTGACTTAACTAACCGTAATGACAGTGACATGTATGGAGCAACTTTAAGCTTATGGAGTTCGTTAAATGAACATGTTGACGGTGAACCTGTTATTCATGTTTTTAATCCCTCAGTCAATAAACACGGCTGGAAATCTAGTCATACTATCATTGAAGTTATTGTTAAAGATATGCCGTTCTTAGTTGACTCTATTCGTATCGCATTAAATAGATTAGGCTTATCTCCCCATTTAATGCTCAATTCAGCATTAAAAATGGTGAGGGACAAAAGTAAAAAAATCATTCAAATAGCCTCTAACATAGACACTAGTATTAAATCTATATCAAAAGAAACTGTTTTCTTTATTGAAATTGATCGTCAAACTAGCCAAGAAGAATTAGATATAATTAAAAATGAGTTACTTAGTGTTATTGAAGATATTTCTTTAACGGTTAATGATTGGCAGCCCATGCTGAAACAACTTAATAATATTATTGTTAATATTAAGCAGAAAAAATTACCAGGAACTAATCAGGACAAAGATGACACCATCGAGTTTTTATCTTGGTTAGCCGATAATAATTTCACCTTAATGGGGTACCGATCATATGATCTTAAAGCAGTAAAGGGAGATGTAAAGCTAGACGCTAATATGACCTCAAGTTTAGGGTTAATGAAAAATGCTAAAGGCTTCCAAAGCCGCTTAATTTCAAGTTTAAGCGAGTCAGGTCGAAAAGTCGCTTTAGGTAAAAATCATTTAATATTGACTAAAACTAACTCTTTTTCAAGAGTACATAGACCAGCACAGCTTGACTATATTGGTATTAAACATTTTGATGACAAAGGCCATGTCGTCAGTGAAGACCGCTTTATTGGTTTATTTGGCTCTGCTTATTACACTAATAGCGCATTAAACTTACCATTAATTAAATCTAAAGTTATGGCCGTTTGTCAAGCTTCAGGCTTTGCTAAAGCAAGCCATGATTATAAAACGCTTGTTAATATTCTTGAAACGTATCCTAGAGATGAAATTCTACAATGCTCAACTGAAGAACTATTACCTAATGTAATGGGTATTTTACAAATGCAAGAGCGTGATTGTACAGGTCTTTTTGTTCGTCGCGATGTTTACGATCGTTTTTACTCTTGTATGGTTTATGTACCGCGTGAACGTTACAACACCCAATTACGCATCGAAACCCAGTGCCTATTACAAGAAGCGTTTGGAAGTGATGAAGAAGTTAAGTTTACTACTTACTTCTCTGAATCAGTGCAGGCAAGAACACATTACATTGTTCGGGTTAAATCAACAAAAGTAGATGTAAACATTAAAGAAATTGAAAATAATTTAAATGAAGCAGCACGCAATTGGAATGATAAATTAGTGAGTGCGCTAGCGGCAAGTTATGGTGAAGCAAAAGCGAAAGTACTTGGTAAAAAGTATGCGAATTTTCCTCAAGCTTATAAAGATGAAGTATTGCCAGGATCAGCCATTGTTGATATAAAAAAACTAGAAAATATAAATAGTTCTGATAACTTGGAAATGCTCTTTTATCAGCCATTAGAGGAAGAAGCTTCTAGTCGCTTTGTGAAATTAAAAATATTCCACAAAGGAGAGCCGATTCATTTATCTGATGTTTTACCTATGTTAGAAAATTTTGGTTTACGGGTGATTGGTGAAAGTCCATATGCCATTAAAATAAGCGATGTCGAAACTTTTTGGATTTTAGATTTTTCTATGTTAATTACTGGAGATAGTGATTTCGATGTATCTAAAGTGCAAACCTTATTCCAAGACGCTTTTGCTAAAGTATGGCACGGTGATTTAGAAGATGATGGCTTTAACCGTCTTATTTTAGGTGCAGGTATAGAAGGGCGCAGAGTATCAATTCTTCGTGCTTTTGCTAAATATGAACGTCAAATAGGTGGCCGCTTTAGTCAACGCTATATCGAAAATACTTTTGCGCGCTATCCACATATTGCAGAATTATTAATTAAATTATTTATTGCGCGTTTTGATCCTAATAACAAGTCAACTGATAGTGTTAAAGCAAAAGCACAAATTAAATTGTCAGATGAAATTGAAAGCTCGTTAGATAATGTTGCTAATTTAGATGACGACCGCATTATTCGCCGATTCGTAGAAATGATTAATGCTACCGTTCGTACTAACTACTTTCAAGTAAATAAAGTAATGGCAGAAAAATCCTATATTTCATTTAAAATTGTTCCTGAAAAAATTAGTGAAATGCCGCAGCCAGTACCTAAATTTGAAATTTTTGTTTATTCACCACAAATAGAAGGGGTACATTTACGTGGTGGAAAAGTTGCCCGAGGTGGTTTACGTTGGTCTGACCGACGTGAGGATTTCCGTACTGAAATATTAGGGTTAGTGAAAGCACAGCAGGTTAAAAATACTGTTATTGTTCCCGTAGGCGCTAAAGGTGGTTTTGTTTGTAAACAGTTGCCAGAGGGCTCTCGCCAAGAAATATTTGAAGCAGGTAAAGAATGTTATCGCACTTTTATTCGTGCTTTATTAGATATTACCGACAACATCATTAATGGCAAAATTGTACCACCTGTTGATGTCATTCGTTTAGATGAAGATGATGCGTATTTAGTTGTAGCAGCAGATAAAGGCACCGCAACTTTTTCCGATATTGCTAATGAAATTTCGAGTGACTATAATTTTTGGTTAGGTGATGCTTTTGCCTCTGGAGGTAGTGTTGGTTACGATCATAAAGCAATGGGAATTACCGCAAAGGGTGCTTGGGAGTCAGTTAAACGTCACTTTAGAGAAATGGATATTAATTGCCAAACAACTGATTTTACCTGTATAGCAATTGGTGATATGGCTGGAGATGTTTTTGGTAATGGCATGTTGTTATCTAAACATATCCGCTTACAAGCGGCATTTAACCACATGCACATCTTTATTGACCCCACGCCAGATTCTGAAAAAACGTACCCAGAGCGTAAGCGTTTGTTTAACTTGCTAGGCTGTAGTTGGGAAGACTATAACAAAGATTTAATCTCCGCAGGTGGTGGCATTTTTAGTCGACACGTAAAATCAATTAAATTGACATCACAAATTAAAAAAATGCTAGATACGCAAAAAGAAAATATGTCACCTAATGACTTAATTCAATCCATATTAACCATGAAAGTTGATTTATTATGGAACGGAGGTATCGGCACTTATGTTAAAAGTATTAAAGAAACAGACTTAGAAGTGGGTGATAGAGCTAATGATTCACTGCGTATCAATGGCTGTGATTTACAAGCTAAAATTGTTGGTGAAGGTGGTAATTTAGGTCTTACGCAATTAGGTCGTATCGAATTTGCTGCTAATGGCGGCCGTATAAATACGGATGCTATTGATAATGCGGGTGGTGTTGATTGTTCAGATAATGAAGTAAATATTAAAATATTACTGAATGGTTTAGTACAAAATGGTGATTTAACCATAAAGCAGCGTAATAAATTACTTCATGATATGACCGACGAGGTGGGTGATTTGGTTATTGAAGATTGTTATCGTCAAACTCATTCATTATCAATAACAGCTATACACGGTATGAATAAATTAAAAGAGCAGGTTCGTTTTATTCATGAGTTAGAACGGACAGGTAAGCTAGACAGAGCATTAGAATTTATTCCTGATGATGATGAAATAGCGGATAGGTTAGTGAAAGGGAACGGCTTAACGCGTCCTGAGCTTGCGGTGTTATTAGCATATAGTAAAATGGTTTTAAAAGAAGACTTAGTACACACCAAAATTACAGATAACCCGTACCATGGCAAACTATTAGTTTCTGCTTTTCCTCAACAATTACGTGATAAATATCAAGAACAAATGCAGCTGCACCCACTTCGTGCTGAAATTATAGCCACTAAATTAGCCAATAAAATTGGCAATGATATGGGAATGAATTTTGTAAACAGAGTGCAAGAAGAAACAGGAGCAACTGTCGTTGAAATAGCTAATAGCTATACTATGGCATGTGAAGTATTTGAACTTGAAGATTTCTGGCAAAAAATAGAGATCTTAAATAATAAAATTTCAACCGTTATCCAAACTGAAATGTTATTTCAATATCGTCGTACGGTACGTCGTGCAACACGTTGGTTTTTACGTCATCGTAATAAAGCATTATCTATTGAGGAGTCCATTGCTTTATACAAGCCAACTTTTGCTATTATGTCGAACAAACTGAATGACTTTATTATTGACAGCGAGGTTGCTCAATTACAGCAGGTAGAGAATGACTTAATTTCAGCTGGTGTTCCTAAAATCGTTTCTAAGCGTATTTCACATTTAAGTACTATTTTTTCTGCTTTAGATATTGCTGAAATTGTTGACGAAGAAAATAAAGATGTGGATGTAGTTGCCTATTTGTACTTTAAATTAGGTGTACGTCTAGAATTGCACTGGTTCTTAGA
>JQIA01000679.1_pt1 | contig 17749 bp, 13 predicted proteins | sample 811431 | NCBI WGS metagenome assembly JQIA01 (sample SAMN02998118, study PRJNA258478) | marine sediment metagenome | biome: marine; feature: seafloor; material: sediment; isolation source: oil-polluted sediment collected from 3 locations (0.5 km, 0.7 km and 0.9 km)... | place: USA: Gulf of Mexico ...
GATGATCAACAATAATACCAAGGTTTTTTAATCCGATAAAAGTAATAAACAGGCCAATTCCTGCAGGAATGGCTATCCTTATCGATACAGGAATAGCATCAACAATTTTTTCCCTGACCCCAATAATGGTAAGAATCAGAAAAAGTATACCTGAAATAAAGACGATACCGAGTGCCGTTTCCCAGCTTACTTTATGCCCAAGAACAAGCGAGTAAGCAAAAAATGCATTCAACCCCATCCCTGGTGCCATCGCAAGTGGAACATTAGCCCACAAACCTACTAACATTGTACCAAAAAACGCAGCAAGTGCCGTGACTGTAATCAAAGCACCTTTGTCCATTCCTGCATTGGCAAGGATATTCGGATTCACAAAAATAATATACGCCATTGTTAAAAATGTCGTTATACCAGCAAAAATTTCTTTCCTTGCCGTCGTATTGCGCTCAGACAACTTAAAAAAATTATTCATTTCCCCCCCTAAAGTAATATAAAAAAATATCACTATCACGGTAATCGTAATAATGAGTATTATTTAAGAATAATGCCACTGATATTATCTTAATAAAAAGTCAAAATCAATTTCTAATTTGTTGAAATAAAAAAAAGCAGAGGTACACAGATAAGGTAAAAATCACCCATAATAAATGGTCAGGTAAATATGTTTATTAATTTTCAAAAATATATTTTTTTAATATTAAGGATATTTTTGTAAAATTCTCTTTTGATAAATCTACAAATTTAAAACCTGTATCATTATAGTCCGGGTTAATATCCTTTTTGGTATGCAGACTGATAGCCCTGAAGATCATTTTATTATCACCTTCCAAAGATTCAGGTAATTCAAGGACCAGGTCAAACTCTTTATTTAGTTCTATAGCTTTCCTGCTAATAAGCTTAAAGCCGTCAACAGTAATATCTATTAGACGGCCAATCAATTCACCAGAGGATGATTCAACGATTTTAAGATAAAACAACGATTCCTTTCTTCTCAAAATTCTTTTATCAGACATCGGCATCTCTTTTGATATATAGTTGTCATTATTATAATGATTTATATTTTCCCGTTACACTCGGTAAGAAGAAGTAAAACTGAATTATTCGTGCATATTATAGCCTTGATTCTTTTTTTTCAATACTTTAATAATTCTCTCGTAATTATTATCTTTTTAAAACAATACATCGACCTGTAAAAAACCAATTGACTAAGGAATAAAATTGTTTAACATAGATCAGTAATACAACTTAACTATTATTGGTTTTGCTATAATAATTCTATAATCAGTCTCAATCAGGGAGAATAACCTTCGGTGAAATTAGAACCTACAAAAAATATACTTATTAAAATTCTCATTCTATCAGGGTTGTGTGTTTCAATACTTTCTCTTCTTGAACCTCATATTGCCTGGATTTCTTCTTTTTGCGGTGTATTTGGCGATGGCTGTAAAGATACAATTCAGTTTACTTTTTTTCAACTTCCTGTTTCATTATGGGGTATTTTCTTTTATATCACTTTGCTTTTGGCTTCATTTCTTCATCGTCCATCTCTTTTTTGGTTAACTATAATCGGTACTGGTATAGAATTCGGGCTTATCAAAGCTATGTTTATTCAAAACTTCTTCTGTTTTCTATGTATTTTAAATCTCATAGTAATTATTTTATTATTTATATTAATTATTAAGAAAACATATATATGGCAGACCTTAACCCTGATATTCTTTTTCTTTATCGTTACTGATATTTTTTTATATAAAGCAGATGACCTTATAGTGAATCAAACTAAGCATCTAAGCGGAAAGACCGTTCTTGCCATCGTTGATGGATCAATAATTCATGACAATGATATTGAAAAATCAATAGCTGGTCAATTAAACAAACTTGAAAAGAAAATATATCAAATTAAAAGAAAAAACCTCAACAAACAAATTGAAAAAGTTATCCTGGACAAGGAGGCAAAACGACAAAATATCTCCCCCGCAAAACTAATTACGAATTTGCTGTCTACTGTCAAAAAAATTACAGATGATGAGATTGAGTCTCATTACCTTCAACATAAAGACTATTATGACAAGCAAAAAAAATCTAAAGACGAAACAAAAATTATAATAAGATCATATCTGCAAGAGAAACGGCTTTCACAGAAAATCAAATCATATGTCAACCCGCTGAAAATTAAATATAACGTTAAAGATTTTCTCTATCCACCCCGGATGCCTTCTACAGAGATAAGGACGGAAAACAACTACTTTCAAGGGCCTGCCAATGCAAAAGTTTCCATTATTGTATTTTCAGACTACCTTTGCCCTTCCTGTCAACGTGCTCACAAACTAATAAGCACCATAAAGGAGGAATATAAAGGAAAAATTAAATGGATATTTAAAGACTACCCGTTAAAACGTCATAAAGGCGCAAAGCGACTTGCTGCTGCTGCCAGAAGTGCTGGTGAACAAGGAAAATTCTGGGAATATCAGGATCTCCTTTTTTCTTCAAAACAAAAACCCGATGACTCAAAATTATTAAACTTTGCCGAAAAACTGGAGTTAAATATCAATTTATTTAATGATAGCCTTAACAGTAAAAAACACTTGCCTCTAATAGAAAAAGATATCCAGGATGCGCTTGCTTCAGGAATCCGTTCAACACCAACATTTATTATCAATGGAAAAGTAAATTCTGGAACACCAACACTTGCAGAATTTAGAGGAATGATAGATAAAGAATTAAAATAGTAAACACATTTTATTGTAAACCATCTTACTGTTTGACTTAATATCTAATGTTTTGTTAAAATGATTTATGTAAATTCAAAACAACTAAGTTCCAACTTCAATTTAAAATTCTATATAAACGTCTTAACAATTATCTACGGGGAGTTCGTAATGACTTTCACCACGATTAAGTATAATGTTAACGATTCAATTGGTGTAATTGCCCTTAATCGACCTGAACGCATGAATGCCGTTATTGAAGAAATGTATCTGGAAATCCAGGAAGCCCTGGCGCTTGCTGAAAAAGACACTTCGACAAGAGCACTCATTATAACAGGTTCTGAATTTGAAAAAAATGGGGTTATCAAGCAGGCATTCTGTGCAGGAGCTGATTTAAAAAAACATTCTACGGGTGAAAGAAGTCTTGAGCAGAAAAGACAATATATTGAACTCGCGCACGAAACCTGCAGGTTAATATATGAATTTCCAATGCCGGTAATTGCAGCTGTTAATGGTGCCGGAAGAGGTGCCGGTACAGAAATGGCTCTTAATTGTGATTTTATATTGATGGCTGATACTGCTTCTCTTGCTTTCCCTGAAACAGGACTTGGGACCTGTGTCGGTGGTGGGGTAACAAAACACCTGACGAATATTATAGGTATGACAAAAGCAAAGGAGCTCATTTATTCCGGCAGGGTTGTCGATGGTAAGAAAGCCGTTGAAATTGGATTAGCCCTTCAATCCTACCCCCTTTCAGATCTTTATGAACAAGCAAAACTGTTGGCCAAAGAATTTTCAGAAAAAGCTCCTGTTTCAATGAGGCTTGCTAAAAAATTAATTCATCATGCAGTAAATACGAATATTAAGACGTCTTTGGATAACGAAACTAATGCCATTCTTGATTGTATGGGAACTGAAGACTGGCACGAAGGCATTAATGCCTTCGGTGAAAAACGGAAACCTTTGTATATGGGGAAATAATCAGATGAAACTAGATCGAATCTTTAATGCTAACTCTGTAGCTGTAATCGGAGCCTCAAAAGATGAAACCAAACGAGGTTTTCAGGCAATTAAAACACTTCTGGAAGAGAATTATGAAGGTACTATTTTCCCTGTCAACCCACGAGAAGAAAGTGTTCTAGGTTTAAAATGCTATGCCAGTGTTAATGATATTGAAGAAGACATCGACCTTGCTTTAATAACAACACCGGCGCAAACAATACCATATGTTCTGGCTGACTGCGGTAAAAAAAGTGTTCCAGGAGCTGTAATCATTGCCGGAGGTTTTGGTGAGTTGGGTGAGGCAGGTAAATTATTAGAAGATGAGATAGTTACAACTGCGGCCCAGTTTAACATTAGACTGATCGGCCCAAATACTTCAGGAATGATTAACACACATAAGAACATGAACCTTGTGGGCATTAAAAATGTCCCAAAAGGAAATATTGCTCTTATTACTCAAAGTGGGAATATAGCCCTTCACCTTATTACAGAAGCCCGACTGAAGAGTCACAAAGGATTTTCTTACTATGTCGGCGTAGGAAATGAAGCCGATTTAAAATTTCATGAATATCTGGAATTTTTCAAAAACGATGCTTCTACAAAAGCTATACTCATGTATGTTGAAGGCTTAAGGTGTGGTCGTAAATTCCTGCAACAGGTCTATAAAACATCCCGTGAAAAACCGATTGTACTTCTTAAAAGCGGTCGTTCGTCAACAGGTCAGAAATCGGCAGGTTCACATACAGGTGCTTTGGCTGGAATATCTGAAGTTGCACGTTCAAGTTTTCAACGTGCCGGGATTATCAATATTGAAAGTCCTGATGAACTTTTTCCTGCTGCAGAAACGCTCTCAAGTCTTCCGCCGATTAAAAATAATAAAATTGCAATTTTAGCTGATGGTGGAGGCCATGCGACAATAGCTGCAGATTTACTTTCAGATCATGGCGTTGAAATACCACCGTTGACAAAGAAAACGCGTAATAAACTGCGGGAAATTCTCCCGGGCAATGCATCATTAATCAACCCGGTTGACGTTGCCGGTGGTACAGATTCTAACCCCGAAGTTTTTGCAACTTGTGCAAGAATTCTTCTTGAAGATAAAAATATTGGCGGTTTATTAATTGTAGGACTTTTCGGAGGATACGGCATCCGTTTTGCCGAAAAATTAAAGTTCATGGAGGAAGACGCGGCTCATCAAATGGGAAAACTCCTTGTTGAAACAAAAAAGCCAATCATCCTCCAAAGTTTATATAATGCTGTAAAGCCACATTCTTTAGAACTTTTACGTTACTATAATATCCCTGTATACGACTCACTTGATATTTCCTGCCGATGTATCTCTGTTCTTGCGAGATACGGGCGATATTTAAGTACATATGAAACGAAAACAAGTTTTGAATTCAAATGGCGGGCCAAGGCAAAAAAAGAAGGCGATGCTATTATCAACTGGGCAAGATATGAAAAAAGATCATCCCTTCTTGAGCATGAAGCAAAAGAGCTTTTAAAACTTCATGGTGCTCCTGTAACCAATGATCGGCTTGCAAAAACAGCTGACGAAGCAGCAAAAATCGCAAATGAAATTGGTGGTGAAGTTGTCCTTAAAATTGTCTCTCCTGATATTCTGCATAAAAGTGATGCCGGAGGTGTTCAGTTAAAATTAAAAAATGAAGAAGAAGTACGGGCAGCATTTTCTGAAATAATAGAAAATGCGAATGCTTATCGCCCAAATGCAGACATAAAAGGATGTATTGTAGCCCCAATGATGGAAGAAGGTGTTGAGGTGATTATTGGTACCAAAATAGACGAACAGTTTGGACCGGTAATTATGTTCGGTATTGGCGGTATTCTTGTTGAAGTCGTTAAAGACGTAGCCTTTAGAGTTCTACCAATATCAAGATCAGCCGCAAAACGAATGATAAAAGAAATAAAATCGGCACCGATATTAGATGGTGTCAGAGGTGCTCTGCCCCTTGATAAACAGGCTATCTGCTCTCTTTTATTAACAGTTTCAGAAATTATAGAATCCTATCCTGATATTGAAGAAATGGATCTTAACCCGGTAATCGTTCATAATAACGGAATTGATGTTGTTGATGCCAGGATAATACTCAAGAAAGAAGGGAAAAATGGAAAAGAAAATTAATGACTACTCTGATTTTGATATTCCTGAAATACTGAATTGTGTCTTTCACCCCCGTGGTGATTTTTCACAACCTATTCCATCAAACACCCTAAAATATCTTGATTTTGAAATGGAAGATGGTGTTAAAATTGGTTCGACTCTACATATTTCCAATAAAACAAACCCTACAATTATTTTTTTCCATGGTAACGGAGAAATAGTCTCCGATTATGATGATCTCGGGCCTGTTTTTGGGCAGATTGGCATCAATTTTTTTCCTGTAGATTACAGAGGCTATGGCAGATCTACGGGAACACCAACTTTAACAGCTATGATGAATGATTGTCATTCAATATTCAAGCAAGCTAAATCATGGCTATCTGGTAATGGCTTTACCGGACCGATAATAATTATGGGCAGGTCTCTCGGTAGTGCATCTGCCATAGAGCTTGCATCAGTCTGTAAAGATGATATTGACGCACTGATTATTGAAAGTGGATTTGCGTATATAATACCCCTGATAAGACTTCTGGGCATATCGGCAGACTATCCGGGTGTCAATGAGGAGTCAGGAACTGAAAACTATGAAAAAATAAAACAATTTACTAAACCGACACTTATAATTCATGCAGAGTTTGATCATATCATTCCTTTCTCAGACGGAGAAATCCTTTATAATAATTCAGAATCACAATCTAAAAAACTTCTTGAGATAAAAAATGCGGATCATAACTCGATTTTTCATACAGGATTCAAAGAGTACATGGAAGCAATAAAGGAACTTATTCAACAATTATAATGGTTGCTTTACCCCGTTAATAAGGTGAAAACTAATAATTAAAAAGGATATTTTTATGACTTCAGAGGATTTATTGAAAACTGTAAATGCCGAATTTCAAAGAGTAAGTAAAGAGCACTCAGATATGAAAAACTCTTTCGGAGCTGTTAATTCTCAACATGATGAAATGCTTATTGCATTAAAAAAAGTTGAGAAGCAACACGACTCTATGAATAACGAATTAACAGAAATTAAATCAATGCTTCAACAATTATTATCTAAATAACTTTTCCCAGCTTAGTAATTATTGATTGATTCTCATACTTAAATCAACGGCTCTTGCCTGATGGGTCAAGGAACCGGATGAAATGATATCGACTCCGGTTTCTGAAAGATCTTTAAGTTGTTCTTTGGTTACAGAACCTGAAACTTCAACAACTGAGCGTCCGTTAATAATCTTTACTGCCTTACTCACTTCAGAAAGATCCATATTATCAAGCATAATAACATCTGCATTAACGCTCAATGCTTCATCAAGTTCTTTAAAATCAGAGACCTCAACTTCAATCTTTACAAGGTGTGATACAAATTCACGTATAGTAGTCACAGCCTTTGCAATGCCACCACATGCGGCAATGTGATTATCTTTTATCATAACACCATCATAAAGAGCCATTCTGTGATTATAAGCACCACCAACACGAACAGCATATTTTTCAAGTGATCTAAAACCCGGGATTGTTTTACGGGTATCTACAAGCCTTGTTTTTGATCCCTGCATTTCGCCAACATAGGAACGTACATTCGTTGCTATACCTGAAAGGCGTTGTAAAAAATTTAAAGCTGTACGTTCTCCTTTCAATAATGCTCTAAGGTTACCACTCATTTTAAGGACAATCTCGCCCTTTTTAACTTCATCACCATCGTTATATTCAGATTCAAATTTAATACCGGAATCTATCTCGTGGAAAACCATTTTTACTATTATAAGTCCTGCAAGAACAAGTGGTTCTTTTGCAACAATATATCCTGATCCTTCTGCATTTGCATCAATCAGGTAATCTGTTGTAATATCCCCGGCACCAATATCTTCTATCAGTGCAAGTTCAATCAATTTCTTTACTATATGATTCATTATTTCCATATCTTTCCAAAAAAATTATATTAACCTTTTGCACCTTGAATTTTCTCAAGATTCTGAAGGTATTTATCGAGTTTTGCCTGAGCATCTGCCTGTTGATTTTTTACTTTTGCTACAACGGCCTCTGGGGCTTTTGAAATAAAACCGGCATTTCCAAGTTTTTTTGAAATTGACTCTACTTCTTTTTCTAATTTTACAATTGATTTTTCAAGTCTAACCACTTCCTTGTCAAAATCAACAATCCCTTCAAGTCCAACATAAACAGTTGCTTCGCCAACCACAGCTGTCGCAGCAGATTTTGGCCGTTCACCATGAGCTTTAATTTCTAAGGAGTCCAATCTTGCAAGATTTGTAATAAGATCCCTATGGCTTTCTGAAATTATTCGAACACTTTCATCATCACTTTGGAATTCAGCGATCAAATTTTTTGATGGGCCAATATTCATTTCACCACGAATATTCCTGACACCGGAAATAATGTCTATAACAAGATTCATTTCAGACTCAGCAGTCTCATTTAATGAAACCAGAGATGCATCAGGAGCATCTTTAGGAAAAACTGCAGTCATGATTGAACCATCAACACCTGGCAGTTTACTCCATATTTCCTCAGTTATAAATGGAATAACGGGGTGTAGAAGAATCAATGTATCTTTCAACACACGCCATAGAACACCTTTGGTGGCATTCATTCTTTCTTCACCATTATTCCCATACAAATCTGATTTTGAAGCTTCCAGATACCAGTCGCAGAATTCATGCCATACAAATTTATACAACACGGAAGCTGTTTCATTGTAACGGTATTCATCAAGAGTCTGTTCAACGTCATTACACACTCTGCTTAATCGTGATAAAATCCATTTATCTGCAAGACTAATATTATTAAAATCAATTTTGTCATACGCTTTATCAAGGTGCATAAATGAAAAACGTGCTGCATTCCATAACTTGTTTATAAAATGTCTGTAACCCTCAACTCTTGCAAGAGACATTTTAATGTCACGTCCCTGAGCAGCAAATGCAGTCAAAGTAAATCGGAATGAATCTGTCCCATAACTGTCAATAACCGTAAGAGGATCAATCACATTTCCTTTCGACTTACTCATTTTTTGTCCGTTTTCATCACGGACTAATGCATGAATATATACATCAGAGAAAGGCACTTCATCCATAAAATGAATACCCATCATCATCATTCGTGCAACCCAGAAAAACAAAATATCAAATCCGGTAACAAGCGTTGATGTCGGATAGAAAGTCTTTAGCAGTTTTGATTCATCAGGCCACCCCATTGTTGAAAATGGCCATAAAGCAGAACTGAACCATGTATCCAGCACATCAGTATCCTGAATCAATTTTGTTCCTGAACATTTTGGACACTTATCAGGATCAGCCAACTCCACAATATCTTCACCGCAGTCTTCACATGTCCATACAGGAATTCGGTGTCCCCACCAAATTTGTCGTGAAATACACCAGTCTCTGATATTGTACATCCACTCAAAATAGGTTTTTGTCCAATGTTCCGGTATAATTTTTGTTCTACCATCTTTAACTGCAGCAATCGCTTTTTCAGCAAGCGGGGCTGTTCTAACAAACCACTGTAGCGAAAGATTTGGTTCTATGGCGGTTTTACATCTGTAACAGGTACCTACGCTATGTTCATGGTCGTCAATCTTTTCGAGCAATCCGTCTTTTTCAAGGGCTTCAACTACTGCTTTGCGGCATTCTTCTCTTGTCATACCCGAAAAGCTACCTGCTTCCTCAAGCATTGTCCCTGTATCACTGATAACCTTTACCCGTTCAAGATTATGACGTGTACCTATTTCAAAGTCATTGGGGTCATGGGCAGGAGTAACTTTAAGAGCCCCGGTTCCAAACTCCATATCAACGTATGAATCTTTAATGATAGGTATTTCTTTATCAGTCAGTGGAAGCTTTACTTTGTCAGCGGTAATATTACTATATCTTTCATCATCAGGGTTCACAGCCACGGCTGTGTCACCAAAAAGAGTTTCAGGTCTGGTGGTTGCAACAACGAAGTACCCCGAACCATCAGCATATGGGTATTTTATGTGGTACAGATGCCCTGCCTTGTCTTCAAATTCAACCTCAAGGTCTGCAAGAGCTGTATTACATCTTGGGCACCAGTTTGTTATATAGTTACCCCGGTAAATAAGATCCTGCTTATAAAGTTCAACAAAAACTTTTCTTACAGCTTTTGAAAGACCTTCATCCATCGTAAATCTTTCACGGTCCCAGTCACATGAGGCACCAAGCCTTTTCAGCTGGTTTATAATCGCACTTCCGGACTCTTCTTTCCATTCCCACACTTTATCAATAAAGGCATCACGACCAACTTCATGCCGTGTTTTTCCTTCTTTAGCAATTTGTCTTTCAACAACATTTTGAGTAGCAATACCAGCATGATCTGTTCCTGGCATCCAGAGTACATTATCACCTCTGAGTCTTCTGTACCTACATAGAATATCCTGTAAAGTATTATTTAAAGCATGGCCCATGTGTAGAACACCAGTCACATTCGGTGGTGGGATAACTATAGAATAAGATTCCTGATCACTCTCTTCCTTTGCTGAAAAAAGGCCTTCGTTAACCCAGTATTCATACCATTTTTTTTCTACTTCATGCGGCTCATAACCTTTACTAAGAAGCTCTTCGCTCATAATAAAACCTCGTTAAATACACTTGACAGTTATTTTCATTTCACTAATGATCTATTTTTCATTGTCGTCAGGATTTTCTTAAACGATTCCTGATATCAGTCACCCAAAAACAAAACTGGAAATTATTAAATAATCTCCAGTTTCTACCAATCACGCTCTATAATATATATTAGATTTTTTTACAATTTTTTATTTTAATAAACAGTCGCTATCTTGTTATTTTAAATAGATTAATCAGATAAAACCTTTTTCAAACGTTCGATATCCTTTGAAACAGTTTTGCCTATAACTTCCAATAAAATTTCATCGATCTTTTCAGAAAATTTCCTTTCAATAATTCGCTCGACAGCAGCATCAATCTGTTCTCGTGAGATTGTAATATCAACAGGTTTTTCATTTGCTAAATAATCATCTGTAGCTGTTTCTATTTGAGGAAGACCAGCATCCTCACCATCTAATTCTAACCCCAGACTGTCAACAGTCTCATTTTCTATCGTATCATTTAATATTTCAGATTCAAGTTCATCTTCAAAGAGATCAAGGTCAAGATTATCATGTGTTTTTTCATTTAAATCATCAAAAGACTCTTCATCAACTTCAACATCAGAAAGGTCAATTATCTCATCATCAGTACTGCCATCACTCTGAGGTTCTGAAAAGTCAGGATCCAAGTCATCGTCAATATCAGATAAATCAAGTTCATCGTCACTTGTTTCAGGTAGATCAAAAGTAAGATTATCAGATGTTTGTTCTGCAAAACTATCAAATTCAAAATCAACGTCATCTTCGTCATCTTCGTCATCTACAGTCAAAGAGCTTGTTTGTTCATTTTCTTCAGCTTTCTTGACTGACTCTTCAAAATCAAATTGTAAATTATCAGAAGTCTGTTCTGCAAATCCTGTAAATTCCAAAGTATCTTCAAGCTCATCTTCAATTATAACCGTGTCAGTTTCATTTTCATCCAAAATGTTAACGCTAGGGTCTTCAACGGTTTCTGAAAGATCAGGTTCATCCTCAAGATCACCATCAATATCTGAAAGATCTTCACCAGAGATTGCAGGTGCCGTTAAATCAATCACTTCTTCATCAGGCAGTTCTTCAAAAGCCACTGTGGCTGAGTCTATTTCGTCAAGGATATCATCTTCAAAAATTAATTCGTCTTCAAATTGTTCAATTTCATCTTCGATGGGCTCAACAGTAAGGTCAATAATTTCATCACCTGAAATATCACCCATAACAACTGTTGAAGGTTCTGTTAAATCTAGAATTTCTTCGTCTTCAATATCATCAAGAGTCAATACCTCGTCAGCAGATCCTGAGGTTTCGTCTGAGGCCTTCATTGTAAGGTCAATGATCTCATCTTCAACATCGTCAATATTAACAGTTGCTGTTTCAGTCAAATCAAGAATTTCATCATCCTCAAAATCATCGAACATGAGCATTTCATCTTCTATTGTAGCACTTTCATCTGAGGCTTGCATTGTAAGATCTATGATTTCATCGTCGTTAACGTCTTCGATGTTAGCCGTTGCAGGTTCTGTTAAATCAAGGATTTCTTCATCTTCAAAATCATTAAATATAAGTTCTTCATCTTCCGAAACAGTATTTTCTTCTGAAGATTTCATCGTAAGGTCAATAATTTCATCATCAGACACTTCATCTATCTCAAGAGTCGCAGGTTCAGTCATCTCCAGAATACTATCTTCTGAAAAATCAATTTCAGATTCAATACTTCCCGTTGAAGTTGGCACAGTAAGATCAATGATGTCGTCATCTGGATTAACCCTGATATCTGTTGTTGCGAACTCTGTTAAGTCAATAATATCTACATCTCCCCCTGCATCAATATCAACAGTAGCAGGTTCGGTCAATTCGAGGATATCATCTACATCAATAAGGTCTACAGTTGCTGGTTCTGTCAGCTCAAGGGTTTCACCTTCATCTGTTTCAAGGCCTTCCATATTAAGCATCGATTTACCAGATTTTTCTACTGTTTCGGAAAGTTCTATAATATCATCGTCAGAAACCGGCTCTGTCAATTCAATGATTTCGTCATCAGATACCTCTGCAGTTAGTTCAATAATTTCATCATCTTCGCCATCAAACAACGCCTGACCCAGGTGATCATTTGTATTCATATAGAAACATTCTCCAGCAAACTTTCAATTCAGTATTTAATGCAATTATTAAAAAGTGGATAACTAACATAAATCATTAACTATTTCTTATGCAGAGAAAAATATCATATGGTAGTTAAAGTGTCAAGATATTTGGGAATATTACACACTTTGCGCCCATTTCAAGTTCTTTTAATACTATTTTTTTTTCTTACTGTTATAGCAAACAATAAGATTACTACGTTTATATATAATAATATCATTGTTTTATGTCTACCACCAACCCTTAGCACTAGGTATTCTTCAGGCAGTTTCTTTAATATTTGTTCAGTAATTTGTTATAAATTAGTTCATAATAGTTATAAAATAAATAAGTAATAAGTTCTTTTTTTAAAAATATCTAATAAAAGCTTAAAGACCTTTGACTTATTGCCGATATTATAATAAATGTGCGTCCGAAAGTTATTTAGGAAGCACAAAGAACCTGAATGCAAGGGAATCTTTCCCGATTCATAGATGTCCCCACATCTTGCAAAAAAAATCCGCTCTTTAAAAGAGCGGATTTTTTATTTCACAATAATGATTAAGATTAAAAAAGAAGGTAATTATCAGGGTATTTCAAGGCCTTCCGCTTTATTAAGATTTATGGTGTTAGTAATATTTTTTATATTATTAGTGTTTGTTTTTACAAATTTTGTTCCTTTGACATCAGCTTCGAGTAAATCAGAACCGTTAAGATCGGACTTATCAAAAATCACATTCTTTAAAGAAGTATTTTTCATAGTAGCATTAACCAGGCTGACACGACTAAAGTACGTACCTTTTAAATCTGCATTACTCAGGATTATATTATTCATACTTGTTTGTTTAATAATACAGCCTTTAAGGTTGGCCCCAGATAAATTGGCGCCATTCAGGTTACAATTGATCAATGTTGAACCATTCAGGTCGACATTCGCCAGATAAGCTCCTGATAGATCGACTTTCTCCAGTGTTACATTTTTCATCACAGCCCCAGTGAGTTTTTTTAACGTCAAATCAACATCTTTTATCCTTGATCCATTAAAAATAATATCAACCAAAACCGCATTTTCAAAATCTGATTTTACTATTTTACTATCATTAAAATCAGCCCCTGTTAAATTCGCACCATTAAAGGAAACACCTTTTACTATAGTTTCTCCAAAGTTTGCATCAGAAAAATTACATCCTTTAAAAATAGTATTCTCCATCACAACTTCTTCAAATATTGAATCCTCAAAATTTGAGTTTGAGAAATCAGCACCACTTAAATTTGCCTCACTATAATCCCCTTCATATATCAAGGAGTTTTTCATTTCTAAATATCTCAGATCACACCCTTTCATAACAACATTTTTTTGCATTGAGTTATTCATTAATGAGTTACTGAGATTAGAGTTATTAAAAAAACTATTTTCACAATATAGACCATTTAAAAAAGCATCTCTGATATCTGATGACTGAAGAGAAACAGACTTCATAACTGCATAACTGAAGTTTGAATATTGCATCTTTATAAGCTTATCACCATTTGCCTTAAAAGTTACGTTATCCAGACAAGAACCGCTAAAATTAGCATTTTCAAAATCAGTACCTGAAAAATCTGTATTTCGAATTGAAGAACCGTGGAAATCCGTATTTTTTAAATTTACATTTTCAAAATTTGAATTAATCCTTGCATAGCTTAGATTCCCTCCAGAAAAAGCGACACCGTTAATTTCTGTATCTGTAATAACAGAACCTGTTAAATTAGCGGATCTAAAGTCCGATGCAAGAATTTCACAGCCGGATATATATGTGTAGCTCATTTTGGCATTTTTCATAATAGTTTTTGTAATTTCTGAATCGATTAACTTGCTACCATTCATATCGACATTATTCATTGTAAGCCTGAACAGGTCAGTTTTTGTAATTTTAGTATTTCTCATATTAGCGTTTTGAAAGGACGACGTTGTGAACTTACAGTTATCAATGATGAAGTTTTTTAAATTTGCCCCTGTTAATTCCAGATTTTTAACCTCAATATTCTCTATTACTCCAGCCTGTCCTTTTAATTTAAATTGGTGCGGTAAGACAACTTTCCTCACATTTTTTGCGGCCAAGACTTCAGAGCTTGAAATGTTAATCAAAACAACAATACAAAAAAACAACAACTTAACTGTATTTTTCATAATTTCCTGCTTTTAATAGTTTGCACTTCTTATCTGGGACCAAAAAGTTCGAAGTTTTCAGCGTCTTTTTCTGGTTTTTTATTTTTTTTCGGTACATATTTTTGTTTGATTTTTGTTACAGGTTTTTTGTTAAAACTTTTAACATATTTACGGGTAAAATTATTTCGGGTGCGTATGATCTTTTTAGGAATAAAGACCCTATCACCGATTTTGAGTTGTTCTGGGTTTAAGGTAGGATTGGCATTAATAATTATTTCTGTATTTTCTTTCTTACCTGAATACCACTTGGCAATTATTTCATACGATTCATCTTCCCATTTTACTTCATGTAAAAAAACCTGATTTTTATGTTTTACAGGGCGCCATTTAGTCTTTTTTTTTTCAAAAAAACCACATCCAGCAGATAGTGATAAAATGATCACTACTATTATAATAAGTTTAAATTTTTTTTTCATCATCGGTATTATTTTTAGTTTTTTACCTGAAACAAATTAAAAGACCCGATTAGTATATACCGATATTGTATATATTCAAGTTATTTGTTTATTAACTACCCGTCAATACAGGTATAGAAAACATACAGATTAAAATTTTACTCGGAGACTTTAATTAATGAGGTTAATCAGAAGTTATTTTTTTTAAAAATTTCCTGGCATTTTGATTATCAGGATTTGCCCTTATTGCAGCTTTAAGATTTACAATCGCCTCCTTTCGTTTCCCAATCTTGTCATTTATCAATGCAAGGTTAAACAAAGCTTCATCTTTATACTTTGGTGCAAGCTCAACGACTTCCATATACATCTCCTGAGCTTTTCCAAAATCGTTCAAAACAGCATAGTTATAACCAAGATTAAAAAAACTTTCAGGATTATTTTTATCAACGACCGCAGCAGTATTATAATAATCAATAGCTCTTCTGTTTTTATTTAACCGTGTATACAACTTACCTAATAAAAGTAAAGCATTGATGTTTTCAGGATTAAGTTTATTTGCTTTGTCAAGCAGTTTGACGGCTTTAGAAGTATCTGTTTTAATGAGTCCAGAAGCGATACCAGTCAATGCATTTGAATAGACAGGAGCGATATATGTTTCTACCTCGGGTCTTATCTTTAAAGCTTTTTCACAAGCTGCTGCAGCTTCAGCATATCTTTTTTCTTTAACTAATTTTTTATACTTTTCAATAGAAATATCATTATACTTTTTGTCCTGAACAGCAACTTTAATTTTTTCTGTCGCAGGCAAATAGGTTTCCTTTTCCAACCAGACATAGGTAATTGCAGCAATGATAAAGATTAAGAAAGAAGTATATAAAAAATATCTGCTTTTTTTCTTACTGATAACCTCATAGATATCTACTGTAGAGTCATATTGGTTTATATTCTTTTCTTCAGTTATATATGTTGCATTTTCTGCATCAGGGTGCACATCAGATTGTCCTGCAGATACATATTCACGAATTTTACATTCATCTGTGAAACTTTCCTCATCAAATAATTCCTGCATAAAACTTGAAAGATCCCGCTGTGAAACCCTTACCTTGTTTTCAATCATGAAGTTTTCAATATCACTATACATCTCATGGGTTGACTGGTATCTTTTAGCAGGTTCTTTTTCTAATGCTCTGTCAAGTATCTGGTATATTTCCTCAGGCAAGTCCGGCTTAATATCTTTAAGTGGTATAAAATCAGCATTACGAGCCTTCGATAACGCTTGAAAAGTATCTCCTTGGTACATTTTCGTTAGCGAAAGAAGTTCGTAAAATATAATCCCTACTGAAAAAATATCAGATCTATAATCAATTGCGTCACCGTTGGCCTGTTCCGGCGACATGTAGGCAACCTTTCCTTTAATGATACCACTTTGTGTATTTGTGCTCTGTGTGGCTGCTTTTGCAATCCCAAAGTCAATAATTTTAACCTGTCCGTCATAAGTTACAAACAAATTTTGAGGCCCAATGTCACGATGAATTATATTTAAGGGATTACCGCTAAAATCTTTTAAGGTGTGTGCATAGTCTAACCCATCACACAGACATGAGATGATATATAAAACCATTTCAAGGCTGAATGGTTTATTTGCTTGCCCGGATTTCTTTAATGAATATCTCAGATCTTTACCTGCAAGATATTCCATGGCAATAAAATAAGTATCATCCATACATCCAAAATCATAAATCTGTACAATATTCGGATGGTGTAGAAAGGCTGCGAGTTTGGCCTCATCAATAAAAGATGTCAGTAGTTTTTCTTCAAAATTTAAATGCTGGAGAATTTTTTTTATTGCTATGAGCTTTTCAAATCCTTCAGCACCGGTAAGCTTTGCTCTGTAAAGTTCAGCCATGCCACCGGTTGCAACTTTATCCAGTAATATATACTTACCAAATTTTATCGTATCATTTGTCATAAATAAGTTTTATTGATTATTTTATATTCCTAGTGCGGTGCGGTTCATCTTTTGTTGTTTGTTTTCTAAGCTTTCCATCATACCTGGCATTAAAGTATTCTCTTTTCAAAAATTGTGCAACTCTTTTTGATCTATCTAGAAACATAGTACCCGATTCTTTAGTAGTTTCCACTTCAACAAGCTTTGATTGTCTTACTATCAACTTGTAAAGCTCACCTATTTTGAAGTGTTCATCTGTTGGAAGCTGTTTTAAAATCACTTCGATTTTATTATTCACTTCATCCAGTTCTTTCACAACGGTCATTACATCTAAAACTTCAGCCATCTGAACTCTCACTGTTTAGTAATTATAATTAGATATTATCAGACTTTCTTATTTTTAAAAACCGACTTTTAATTTTTTATTCACGTGAAGTACCGGGAATAATCCTTTTTTAGCTGTTATCGTAATTTTCACCTTATAACTTTGATGGTCTCGTAAAAAGTATTTAGATGGCTAAGGAAAAGGTGCCATGTACAAGATTTAGAGTTTGGCCAGGCTTGAAGTAGTACATATGGTACGTCAAAAGTCTGGCCAGGCACTAAAACGCAGTAGATGGGAC
>JQIA01000673.1_pt1 | contig 17747 bp, 3 predicted proteins | sample 811431 | NCBI WGS metagenome assembly JQIA01 (sample SAMN02998118, study PRJNA258478) | marine sediment metagenome | biome: marine; feature: seafloor; material: sediment; isolation source: oil-polluted sediment collected from 3 locations (0.5 km, 0.7 km and 0.9 km)... | place: USA: Gulf of Mexico ...
GATGGCGTGTTGAGAAACGATGTAGTCAAGTCTGAACTGCACAGCACAGATACACATGGATTTTCGGAAATGGTGTACGGTGCGTCACATCTTATGAATATTTCGTTTGCTCCAAGGATAAAAAATGTTCATAAGGAACATCTCTATTCTTTGAAATCGATGCGCTCTTACCCAATAAATCGTTTCCCCATTCGCCCTAAAGAAAAGATAAAGGTCAAACTCATTGAACCATATTGGGACGAGATATTACGTTTAGTAGCCTCTATCAAACTTGGGGAAACAAGTGCGTCACAAGTATTTAAGCGGTTAAATTCTTATGCGATAGACAACAATCCTCTCTATCTAGCAATGAAAGAATTCGGCAAAATAATCAAATCAGAGTACATCTTGCGTTACATTGACGACCCCGATTTGAGAAGTGCTGTTCAGAAACAACTTAACAAAGGAGAAAGCGGCAATAAACTTGATAGAGCATTAGCTATTGGTCGTTCAGATTATGTGCAAATAGAAAAGGAGGATCAAGAAACCGTAGAAAGTTGTAAACGCGTTCTGAAAAACGCTATTGTCTGTTGGAATTATATGTACTTGAGTAAAAAACTCCTGGCGACAAAAAACAAGATTAAAAAACAAGCACTGATTGATAAAATAATGTCCTCTTCGACCGTTACCTGGGAGCACTTTCTTATTCATGGATCATTTGATTTCTCCGAAAGTACGCTGAGTGATTCCCGAGGGTTTAATTTTAATAAAATGCATCATCCCAGTGTGGTTCGAATATAGTGTAAATCATTCAGTAGATTAACCCTAGATCTACATGAATTGGCGTTTTATTGATTTAATAGAAAAAAAACGCTCACTTTTCAATAAAAAAATAGTGACCTAACTAATTGTATATAAACAAATTAATTAGGTTGCTATGGTCATAAATGGGGTTTTGTTGAGAATTACCCTATGATGGTAATTATTATGATGTGGTTTGGTAAAACGTATGATTTTAATTTGGAAAAATGAAAAAAACATACTATAATAAATTGACAAAAACATCATAAAACCGCTAAATCATATGATGTTTAATTTGGTAAATCTTACGACATTAAAGTGGACGGCTACAACTAAAGTTGTTTTAGCTCTTCTTGAATTAAGTTCTGATCAATTTTAAAAATATTTGATTTTATAGTACTCAACATAGAACGACCTTCAAGAACAAAACAAACATCTCTAGGTTTTTCATAAAGGTCGTAATCAGAATACATAATTTGGCGAGTACCATCTGGATTTTTTTTCAAACCTTTAACTTCTGGTGAATAAATGCCAATATATGAAGAATAAGTGATATTTGCATTTTCTTTAGGTTCTATTTTTGAATTTAACTCCTGATTTTCTACCAAAATATCATGCTTTTTCCAATATATAGATCCTCTCGTAAGCAACACATCCAATTTTGGTTTTTCACAAAAGTAAGAGTCAAGAGAAAGAAGATAACCAACTTCCTCTGAGAGTTTCCACAAATCGGTTTTTGAAGTAAACATCAATTTTAAACGAAATATGCCGCCTTTTTGACTCACATAACGACCATAATCAAGCTCTTTGCCGGTTAACGGCAAAACTTCAACTAATTTTATTTTTATAAATTTCACATCCTGTGGATATTTAGGAACACAACCAAATAAAAATAAAGTGCAAATTATTAACAAATATATTTTTGTAAGTACTTTCATAATGATAATTACTCCTATGGGTTGCAATACGTTTTGCAGATAGTCACATGATCTTCTGCACTAGAGACCGAGCCATTAGTAGCATTTGATGAGGGTAGAGACCCCCATGAACCGCCTATTGTCGCTATAAAGTCGTTAAACGAATTAAACATACTTGCTGTTGATTCAAAGTTATTCCAAATAACGGTATTATTAGCTATAGCCTGCATGCTAGGCCTTGTCCAACCAACTGGATCAACAGAAACAAATTTATAAACTTGCATTCCATTCGCAATTAGGTGAGCAGCTTCATCAGCACCATAACTATGAGCCACTATCGTAACTCTCCCGTTATTATCTGCAACATAAGTAGATAGTAAGTCTGCATCAGTCCATTCAAAATACTCAGCACTATCAACTCCATTGGCCTTAATGTAAGCATTAAACTTACGGAGTACTACTTTCGCACTTGTTTTATCCATAGCTCCACCAACGAAAGCAACTTTGTCACTACCTGTTATTGTTGGGTTGGAGTTAGTCGCCGGCGCTTTACCTTTATTATGACTTGCGTAATTAAAAGCCCACATGAAAGCTGACGTCACAGCCCCATTTGAAAATTTTCCTCCTGAAGCTGCTGATATTGTACCACCGACTATTCCAGCTGCAATAGTTTGTGTCTGTGCCGAGTCAAGGCCATCCGCAATCGCTCTGTGAGCTAAACTAACTGCTGCAGAACTAACAAACCCATGTCCAAATTTTCCTCCTTGAAGAACAGAGCTAACACCTCCGGCGATACCTCGCACTAATGCTTGCACACCCGTTCCCGCTTTGGCCGCTTTTAAAGCTGTACCCATATAATTAAACATGACCGCAGTAAACGCGCCTATTGCTGCTCCTCGAAATGTGCCTGTCGCAACGTAACCTACAGCAGCACTAGCGGCGGCTTGAATCCATAAACTTTGTCCAGCTGTAAATACTGCAGCTGCGACTTGCAACAAAGGTACAAATGGATTGCTTCGAGGCGCGTTTGGCGGAACTCGATAATAAAAATAACCACTTGGATCAGTATAACTCATAGGACTATTCAGTACATAAGTATAACGGTTTAAGTTTTGTCCATTACCTGGATCTTGAACCACAGGATCAGCCTGCATAAACCTTCCAATCTCCGCATCATACGTCCGACCATTCATATGTATGATACCCACTTCATCCAGCATTTCGTGACCAGTATAACCTCGCGTAATAATTTCGTGATCGAAAGTGAATCTTTGAGATTCAAGCATTTCATCCCATGTAACCGCCGTTCGTCTTTTACCGAAAGCATCAAAGCTCATACGTTGAACGACTTCAACATTTTGATCGGTAATTGCAGTAATACTGCCTTGGTAATCCTTATGTAAATACTTGATGTCGTTATTTTCGCCAGATGCGGTTACTTGAGCGTGCCCTCCAACATTTCGTTTATATTCTACGTCGCCATTTATTTTATAATGTATCTCAACGTTTCCAATGTAATGGGTAGTTTTAATACCACTATCATTAATATCTTCCCTAGCAAACCTTTGTCGAGTCGTACCATAACTGAATGATGTCGTGTGATTATTAGTTTTGTTTTCTATGGATAGAGGCTTGTTGAAATTACTGTAAACTACTGAACGTGTTTCTGTACCATTCTCTAGTGTACTGGTCCTATTTCCATTGGCATCATAACAATAAGCTTTAATTCCTATTTGTTTAACGGCATGTGGGCTCGAAGAGGAGCTACTGCAGCTTGAATGATTGTTTAAATAATCATATGAACTTGAGCTAACATCTGATTTACTTAGAATATTACCATTATTTTCATACGTTAAAGTCATAATAGGCAAACTACTATTGAGTACGGCAGCTGTTTCTAAACGGTTTAAATCATCGTAACCAAATTCTTCGATTAGTAAACCACCGTCAAGAGTTGTTGAATGACGCCTTTCCAAACGACCTATTTCATTAAATCCATATTCGAGATCTTGTACTGAAAAACCCTCCCCCGTTTGAATTTTTTCGAGTAATCCTGTAGTCAAATTATATTTACGGTCACTCACTACACCGTTACCCATTTCAATACTGGTGATTTTTCCAAACGCGTTCATTTCATTGACATGATAAAAGAAATAATTATCAGCATGACGCGTATCTTTCACTGTAGTCAAATAACCATTGCTGCTATATACAAATTGCTGACCGGCTTGATTACCAGAGATGTCAAACTGTTGGAAAACTCGACCAAATTCATCAAAGGTGGTACTTTCGGTATAATCTTTCGCTTCAACTTGGCTATTGCCGGGTATATGAGTGGAAGTGCTATTAAGGCGACCTAACGAGTCATAACCATAAACTTTAGAATAACCTGAAGTTACTATTTCTTCCGCTATTAATTTTCCGGGATAAGTTTTCTCAAGAAAGTTATCAAAATGCCACAAAGTTTCAGTTGAATAATCACCTGTTTCTACACGACTAACTTTTCGACCTAACTGATCATAAAGAAACTCAGTTACCTGCCCTTTCGCATCAGTTTGTGAAACTAATTGGCCTAATGAGTTGTAACTATAAATCCAGGAACCTGAATCCACATCGTTCATAGTCGCTTTTTGACCAAGTACATTGTAGGTGAGTATTGACGTATCGATACTGTCTACATCTGTCGTACGCAGAATTTTTCCGGAGGAGTTATATCCGTATGTCGTTTTTAAATTGGCATTTCCGTTTTCATAAGATCCTAGTAACTCACCGAGTACATTTCTTTCTTCGGTTTTCGTTTGATTGATTTGATTAGTGAAAGTAATCGCTGAAGGATTACTATAATCGATTGATGAGACTCCGTCAGGATGAGATGTATTGGTCACTCGATTAAATACATCATAAGTGTAAGAGTTACCAACACTGTTAATTAGACTGAAATTTGGTGTACTTTCAAAATTAACTCTCCCTCGCTTATCATAATTAATGGATTTGTAAATGTTGCTATAACCGTCAAATGCCGTTACTTGAGTGTGGGTTTCCCTTCCCATAATATCGTAATGTTTTACACTGGTAGGGATACCTCCTCCTGACGTTATTTCTTTGTACCCTAATGGATTGCCTAGATCATCTGTTTTTAATCTTATCGCTGTTGAGACCCATGAACCGGTTGAACTTCTTTCAAACTGTTGACGTCCATGAGCATCATAAAGCTTATCTACAGTCACACTACCTAGGTTTATAATTTGAGTCGGCGCACCTGTAATATGACGAGAAATGACCTCAGTTATTCTCTGCTCTAATCCATTGTAGGTAACGTCTACAAAACGCCCAAGACTATCCCAAACATTTCTGTTATAGCGATTAATAAAATACGGATTATCCTCTTCTTGCTCGACCGATACACCACAATTTGAAGATACTATATGACCTGAGCATTGCGTTGTACGAATAATATTTCCGAGCAGGTCATATTGATAGGCAGTTGTAAGCTTAAGTTTTTTATCAACATCATTTGAGTTGATAGTCTCGTATTCCAACTGACCAGTATTTACATTGTAATGAAAACTAGAATTGCGCGTAACTGGAGTAACTTCTGATAGATCTTGATCAGGACGACTGACTTCGACCATGGTCTCTGTTAACCGACCAAGGAGCCAACTATCAACGTTGTCATCTTGATATTCGTTGGTTGTTATCTTTTGCTGAGTAAAGTATTCAATATCATCACGAGTTTCATGAATTTGTTCGTCAACTGTTAGAACATTATTATAGTCATCCACCGTTTGAGTCGTTATGCTGGTTTGCGGAATACCGCCCAAAAACTGAATATGGGTTGACGTTTCTAAAAATGGGAAATCAGTAAAACCATTACTCACTTGATGCAGAGCCCAATCAGTGGAGGTCGCGCTAATTACATTAACTTGCGTATCACTTTCTAAATAATCGTCAACTGCAGATTTAGAATAACCGACAACCGTTTCGACCGGTTGTCCAGCATAAGGAAAATCTTGACGATATTTAGTAGCCGTAACAATGCCATTTTCTTCATCAGTGGAATAAACTTTTTCAAACCCTAAAAATCCTCTACCACCAGCTTGCGCACGAGCATTTTCATAAAAATAAGTAACGCTTACCGTTGCGTTATCATCCTCATAATTTGGCTGACTTCCTATCGCTTCTGATACAAGATAGCTTGGCGAAATTATGTCAAAAATAGGCGAACCATTTCCATAATTGAGTTGATTTGCACCTGTCCCTTTTGTATAAACAGTTGGGTCCGTTAAGGGCTTGTATTTAACTTCTTGATATTCACCAAAACCATTTGTAAATTTAGTAATCACGTTTCTTGGCGCTTCCTGTGATTTACCTAACGTTAGTTCAACATCTACGCCTCTTTCAAATTCAAAATAGTCTAAAATACCATCTCCATTGTAATCGCTAAATAGCTCTTTGGTTACTGCATCTTCAAGCGGAGCATTTAATAAAGAATCGAAAGCTTGATCGTAATTGACGCCATTTGATAGTGCGACCTGCCAAGTAGAAACGCCTAGAACAACGGTGGAAGGATAAATCAGATCCATCAAACCATCACCGTTAAAATCAACCGTTTGACTTCTATCAAAGTTAGCGAGAGACGAATCAAGTGTTATGCTTTCGTATGTACCGTCACCTTTATTGATCTCTATGGTATTTTCAAAAAGTCGATCAATCGCTCCATCACCATTTATATCAGTATATTTAAATTCTAAAGTCGAAAGTTTGAATGTGGAACTGGATACATTAAAAGATATTTCATCGTTTTCATCAAGTCGGCTAAGTCCGATTATCGTCCCCTCGGTAGTGCAATTAAATGGACGTGGCGGGTCTGGCACACACCTCCTTGCTTTAAAGACAACATCCATAATGCCATCTCCATCATGATCTTGGACAGATACAATCCCATCTACAATATAAATATTTGGGCTACTTGAGTCACCTGTTGTGATGATTTGTCTTGATTCTTCATCATCAAAAGCACCTCCAGAATTCAGACGTACTCCTATACTTAAAGTAGAATTAAATTTAAGTATGTCGGCTAATCCATCACCATTTATATCGGCCAAAGTTATATCTTTTTGTTCTGATTGCGTGTCGTACAGTTCTCCTGTGTCAAACCAAGGTGAAAGTCCATTTTCAGCCCCTTTAAAAACATAATACGAATATTCACCCGTTGCAACCCATCTCGGTGCAAGATAATCCATATTTCCATCACCATCTATATCTCCGGCTTGACTAAAGATATAATCGAGTTCTCCAAAAGGCAGATCCCATCCAAAACCGACAAACTGGATATTTGTATCGGTTACAAGAGAGCTCCACAAGTTATAACCTTCCCCTTTATGAGTTAGAAACGCCAAATCCATATTTCCATCACCATTAAAATCAAGTGGATCCATCGAAATAAGTTCTGGACTTAATTGCGGCATAGTAAATTGAGGAATTGCTTCAAATTGATTTTCACCATGTTCCCAATCGAAGGTAGTTGGCAATATACAAGTATCATCAGAGCTACCACTGCATTCAGTAATTGAATTTAAAAGTGATTCATTTGTCGTTCCACTTAATTCAAATGCAAACTCATATCGTTTAACTAGAGTCGAAACATTAGTGGTAGGCTCAGGTGTTTCTATTCGTATTTTATACAGCCTTTTATCAGTTTTAAATTTTGAACCCGCGACATAGACCTGTCGTTCATCATCCCTATTTTCGTAATCAAAATAAACAAAGTTGTACGGTTGTATATCGGCATTACCTGTGTAAGCAATTTCACTAATTCGCTGAACCCCATTATCTTGTTCTGTTTCATAGATGTAATTAATATAATTTCCATTTCGATCAATGCTCTGATTTAAAGCCCACAATGCAATAGTCGTCGTCGCTATATCATTACTATTTGAAAATAATTTTGAATTGTCGGTATTACCAAAAGAACGAGTCACACCATCTTTAGACTCCACTGTGAAATAGCTAGGGCCGTTTCCAGCCACACCATGTGAAATAATTCTTTGCGTAGAGTTTATTTCTGTAGAATATCTCGCTCCATCGGCTCCATAAGCATCACCGTCAACAACGACTAGTCTTGAGCCTCCTAAGCAAAAGCGATCACTGTCTAAATATTTCACACCGACCATTGCGGTGTCGGCACCATCTGTTTCTTGTGTGACTTTGCAGCGTGTCACTGCAGACAATCCTGAAAGCCACCATCCCTTTCCTAAAATGCCATTACCGGCATTACTCGAATAAGAAAGTGCTAACTCGGGTGATACACCTGCGGTACCAACAGGTAAAGATAAGGGAACGGTGTAAGTGGCACCACCACCTTCATCAACTCTAAACGCCCCTTGAATAGTTCCAACTTGTTGAGAATCTAAATCAATATCTGGGATTGGTTCTATGTGAATAGCTGGCGCATCAGCGACAAGATTACCGACCAACACTAAGTGAGAATCGCCATTAAAATCATCGATGACTATATTATTTAAGCTTCCATCTGCCGGCGCTATTAAAATAAGATCTAAGGTGCCATTTAAATTTTGATCTCTAAACTCAGTAATATAACCGCTTAATAATACTGCACCCGAATCATTAAGTTCATCGATTGAACTAATAAGTATAACATCGACACCATTGACTTTTACCACTTTAAAAACATCACTGGTGGTTTGTGAGACTAAATATAGCGTGCCATTCGCAGCTTCATAAACTAGATAATCCGTTTCAATAATTTGGAAACCTTGATCGACAAAAGCAGAAAACGTTGCAGAGACATCAATGGTATTCCAGCTCTCGTCTTCAGTTATGGCAATCATAGAATAAGAAGAACCATTACTTAAATTAAGATCGGTCATTTCGACGTCATATTGAATCGTATTTTCTGTCGGAGCCAAATTGGTGAGTGACTTAACCAAAGTCCAATTCCAATCTTCACCCGTACCTTCATATTGGAATAGCTCGTCATCTTTTAACATATGAGTTGCGTTAATGTCATAGTACGCATAACCAACTGCGTCATTACTACCAAGAAAAATCGTATAATGATAAGTAGAAAGAGGCGCTTCTTTTATTGTTAAACTAATCAGTAGAGTTGTATCAATATCTTCAGCCTCTAAATCAACTATATTTAGAGAGCCGGGCAAACCATTGTCAAAACTGTTATCTCTCCCCCTTGTTACGAATCTGACAACCTTACTCATATCATCGTCTATAGTGCCATCCCCATGAACCATGATGACAGACTCTAGAAAATGGTTGTCGCCAAGCTCAACATTATCTCTTGGTAAGTTAAACGAGTATGTACCAATGGTTTTAGTTTCTGAAATTGATTCTGATATTATGCTCCAAGTCCAATCAACACCCGTGCCAGAGTATTGGTAAAGTACGCCATTTGAAATCAAATAATCTGCCGAGATTGCCCCATTTGTATAGGTTGTATTATTGCTATGTGTATCAATAAAAGTTTCTACTAAATGATTATTCAAATCAATTTTATTGTCTACATCTAGAGTGAAAACTAAATCATCTAGTTTGTCTTCTATTGCAAATAATGTTAGCGATGAGCCATTAAATTTAGTGACAATATTTTCAGCAACAACTAATTCTAAAGCATCCCAGTTTTCATCTAAAATCTGGCTTTGAGTTTTAATATGTGTCTCTGATGTTATACCAAAAAACTCAGGGTTATTTAATTCTATAAAATAGTTATCATCCGATTCAAAAAAAGGTAAATCTGATGCGATGACTTCCCACTCCCAACTCGTTCCATCACCTGTATATTCATATAGCGATGCATCTTCTATTAGGAAGTTGGCAGTAATGTTTTCAACGTTATATGCAGTATTCTCATTTGGATTGTCAATAAAGATTTGTATCTTATTTATTGTCCAATCTAGCAGTGTTTCTTTAAACTGGGATGTAATATTTGCAACTGCAACATCCTCCAGAACGATATCCCAACTTTCATCTAGAACACGACTAAACGTTTCAATATAATTTTCTGAAGTGATGCCAAAGCGTTCAGAGTTAGGAATTTCTACTATGTATGAATCTGCTGTTTCTACAATGTTTAATAATGATTCTACAACAATCCAGTCCCAAGTAATTCCAGTGCCGACATACTCATGTAGCAAACCGCCATCAATCATGAAATTTGCTTTAACCCCTGCATCATCATATAAAATAGATCCATTCGGATTGTGAATGAATATTTGAATATTATTATTCGGTGCTGTTAGATCAATATCAGGATCTATATTGATTTCAATTGTAGGTTTGGTCAGATCGGGCGTAATGCTAAACTCGACTGAATCGAGAGCCGGTGAACTAGCAGAGTTCAAATTAATTTCGTCCAGTCGAGTAAGAAAAACATCGGACGTCGTAACTTTAAATCCATGTTCAACCGCATTTTTTAAAATTTCTCCTAAAGACTCGGTATCACTTTCTTCAACATAATCCAATGACCAGATCTCTAAATGAGTATTATCTAACCTAAGATCGACTAGGTTATTTCCCATTTCAGCATCCCAGTAATTATCATTGATCACGTATCCGAATGGTTCCCACTGATAAGATCCGGTAAAACTTTCGAATAAAATCGCATTAATATAAGGCGCGGTTCTATCCATCACAGTAAAGCCTCTATTTTGAACAATAATCAGGTTTTTACCATTGGCTTCAATGAATTCAGCTGAGTTAACTTTTTCATGCATTGACTGGATTAAATCAACCATACCGTCAGTCGATTCTGGATATAGATCAACCGTATCTACTGTATCAAGGAATAGTCCCGATACGCCCATTGCTGCCAATTCATCGATCTTTGTAAAGATATGTGCCTTCCATTCAGGATCAGCGGTATTCACATAATAAGATTCCCAGTTTCCATTTTTATCGACCAGGCCATCATCATCTTGATCATAATACCAAGAGGCATAACCATCGGGACCTAAACCATTTCCAATTAATAGTTCATCTGATTCCCCAACGGTAATGTAGGCAATTAGTTCGGTGCCTTGACTCGCTAAATCATTAATTTGCTCTGCGGTAAAAGCCTCTGCATTGACGACTAATTTTTCGTAATTGGACATTCTAGTATCAAAAGCGGCTGAATAATAAAAACCAATTGGATCTTTGCTCATTTTGGCATGCGCGCCATTTGCGTTGGTTACTGTAATATCGAATATTTGGGAAACACTAAGTCCCGCTAGATCGGTGACGGTAACAGACACATTCTGAGTTCCTACCTGAGCATTAGTCGGTGTCCATTTAATGATCCCAGTGACATTGTCAATCGTCATACCCGTCGGATAAATCGGTAATGTGTAAGTCAATGAATCATTTGTGTCAGGATCGGTGGCATTTACATCATAAACATATTCGACATTTTCTGTTGCCGTCGTTATTTCCGTACTAGTAAAGCTAGGTGCTTGATTGGTACTTTCAACTGTAATGACAAAAGTTTGATTGCTAAAATATCCTTCGGGATCAGTGACGGTGAGAGTCACATCATGTTCGCCAACATCAGCCGACGTGGGCGTCCATCTCACCTCACCCGTTAAAGGATCCACCGTCATATCTGCAGGCTTAGGATCCGCGCTAAAAGTCACTACTTCGTCAAGTTCAGGACCATCACCATCTGCATCATAATAGTATTCTACATCAACGGTAGCGGTTGTAATTTCGGTCGTCAAAAAACGAGGTGGTAGGTTAGGGACAGTAACGACACCTAATACATCAATAATAAAGGTTTGGGAATCACTTAATCCATCGGGATCAAAAACAGTGAGTGTCACATCATGAGTTCCCACATCAGAAGTTGTTGGTTCCCAGGTGAGTAAACCTGACTCGCTATCTACTGTCATCAATTCAGGTTTCGGATTGGCGCTAAAAGTTAAATCATCACCATCTGGATCGGTGGCATCAGCGTCATAAGAGTAGGATGAACCGGAAATTGCATCAGTGTTTGCTTCAGTGCTAAAACTGGGAGCTTGGTTAGGTATTTGAGCAGCTTCGACCGTGATGGTAAAAATTTGTATTTCCGATAACCCATCAGGATCAGAGACAGTGAGCGTCACATTATGAGTCCCTATATCATCAGAGGTTGGTGTCCAACTAAGTAAACCTGACTCACTGTTAACCGTCATCAATGTAGGTTTAGGATTAGCACTAAAAGTTAAATCATCGCTATCCGGATCGGTGGCATCAGCGTCATAAATATAAGCCACTCCTTCGGTTGCGGTCGTAATTCCGCTATTAGTAAAACTTGGCGCTTGATTAGCGGCTTCAACCGTGATGGTAAAAGTTTGTGTTTCCGATAACCCATCAAGATCAGAGACAGTGAGCGTCACATCATGAGTGCCTACATCGTCAGTCGTTGGCGTCCAGTTGAGTAGACCTGACTCGCTGTTAACTGTCATCGATGCAGGTTTAGGATTAGCACTAAAAGTTAAATCATCGCCATCCGGATCGGTGGCATCAGCGTCATAAATATAAGCCACGCCTTCGGTTGCAGTCGTAATTCCGCTATTAGTAAAACTTGGCGCTTGGTTGACTTCTTCTTCAAAGGTGATATCAAATACAAAAGCAATTCCATTCACCACATTGCTTGAGGTATCCCGACAAATAATATAACGGGTAGTATCTTCATCGTTGACTAACGTTATCGGTGAAGTATGAGTGGTATCATTGGTTGTATCTAAAGCCGTCGTCCAACCTATTGGGTTATTATCATCAACATTATTTAATCGACACGTCGCATCGACATCCGTTGTAATTTCAATCGTGACTAAAGTGGTTCCTAAAGGATGTGGTCCCGCGCCCGACACATAGGTTCTAACCGGCCCTACATCGTTGATTTCTGCACTGACTGTTATCTCAAAACTTTGATCAACAAAGAGGCCATCAAGATCGGTGGCATGAATGGTGATGTCATGAGTGCCAATATCACTGGTAGTGGGTGTCCATGCAATTAATCCCGACACATCATCAATGCTCATGTCGTTTGAGGGCGAAACAAATAAGCTGTAGGTTAAGCTATCGCCTACATCATCATCTTCTGCTTCCGCATCATAAGAGTACTGCTGGTTTTCGGTCGCGGTCGTTATTTCGACACTGGTGAAACTGGGTGCACCGTTGACGTTAGAAACAATAATAGTAAATGTATCCTCGGTGGATAAACCGCCTAAATCGGAGACAGTCACAATCACATCTTGTGCACCCACCTGAGCGTTAGTCGGTGTCCAGTCAATCAAACCTGAAGCGCTGTCAATGGTCATATCCGTCGGTGGGTTAATCAGACCATAGCTCAATACGTCACTGGTATTGTCATCAGTAGCACCAACATCATAATCGTATAAAACACCTTCTATCGCTGTTAATTCATGTGTGCTTGAAAATTCGGGGGCGACATTTACTTCACTCACGGTGATAGTAAAACTATGTTGAATACTCACTCCTTGTAGATCGGTAATCAGCACCACTACCGCTTGATCGCCAATTTGAGCATTCGTAGGCGTCCAAGTAATTAAACCAGAGACCTCATCAATTGCCATATCCGTTGGGCTAACTTCTAATTCATATTTTAATTCGTCATTCGTGTCTGGATCGGTGGCATCCACATCATAGATATAAGGTGAATTTTCATTCGCTGTGGTGATGGGTGTTGAATTAATAACAGGTGTGTCGTTGACGTTGGCGACCGTTAAGGTATAGGAGTCTGAAGCGATTAACCCGCCTGCATCAGTGACTTGTATATTAATCAGCTTGTCGCCCACATCTTCGTTTACAGGCGTCCACGAAATTAATCCCGTATCTTCATCAATGGTCATAGTGCCTGGCGGATCAATTAAACTATAATCTAAAGTGGAGCTATCTTCCGCATCGCTAGCGATGACATTATAAGTGTAAAGACTGTCTTCAGTTGCGTTTAGTATCCCCGTCGAATCGATTGTTGGCGGTGTATTGTTATTCGCAACAAATGTGATGTTAAAAGTGAAACTGGATGCATTGACCTCACCAGTCGAAACGTTTCTGCAACGGATATAACGCGATGTATCTTCATCGTTAGCTACCGTTATTTGGCTGGTGTGATTTAAATTATTACTGGTTGTGAGTAATGTCGACCATTGTCCAGGATTGCCAGTATCAACGTCATTTAAACGGCAATTTGAGTTGACATCAGTAGCGACTTCGATATCGACTAATGTTGTCCCTAAAGGGTGTGGCCCCACCCCTGAAACGTAACTAATTAGTGGTGCGGCGGCTTGAAGCGATGTGACAAAAAGAGTTGAACAGACAAGAAGAATCGAACGAATGCTAACAGATGACATGATAGAAAAATCCCTTTTATACTTATTTTAAGATGAAACGCTTATTATTATTTGTTATTAAAACAGTGGTTAGTATACGCAAAAAAAAAAATGATTGTCCAGCGGTTTTCGTTTAAAAGATTATAAACGGTAATTTTAGGGAGGCATCAACGTTGGCTATAGATAAAAACCATTTAATTTATCCATAACCAACGTTGATGCTAATAGCGATGAGCAAAAACAATCACCGCTAATTTCGATTTACCGCTAGGCTTCATTCAGCTGAGCGATCTTTCTCATTCTTTGTCAGTAGTTTAAGAAGAGCATCAATATCTAAATTGTAAGAATCGAACACAAAGGAATATGTCCCGTTTAAATTAACATTTGTCCAGGCCACCGGTGAGAGTAATTTGACCAAGTCCGCATTTTCGCTATCAGCACCGTCTTCATAATGCTTTAGCAATTTAGACAAAATCGCAGAATTGAAATAAATAATGCAATTACTGATAAACCGCGAACATTCACTCCACACATTGATTTCTTGATCAGAGCCCCCTCTAAATTTACTCCCATGAATCGATTCAATTTTACGTTGTAGCTGGTGATAAGCTTCACCTCTATTAAGCGCACGATGAACATAATGGCGCAGTGATTCATCGTCCATATAGTTGAGTACAAACAAACTTTTGATTAGACGGTCATACTCTATCAGTGCCAAAAATAGCTTGCTATTCGATTTGTAGCTGGACAATTTTTTTACAATGATCGATTGTGTTGTTTCTTTTCTTTGCAACGATAAGACGATCCTCTGAACGAAGTCCCAGTCGTCACAAATGATTTTTCTCCGAATTGGCCTCCTCAAATTTAAAAGTCTTGCGTTCTCGTCTTCTGAAACGACAAACAAATCGTCAATGACTTTCCCAAACTTTGGGTATCTCGGTGCAAATTTCCAACCAAAAAGATCAAGTAAAGCAAAATTAACTTGATTGGTGCCATGAAAGTCGGTTGACAACATATCCGGCTGTATATCCGATGTGTTGTTATAGAGTAAGTCGAAAACATAATGGGATTCATGCTCATTCAGTCCCATGAGTTTAGCATTCACGGGCACATGGTTAGCACTTAGCGTGATATTTGAAAGTCCTTTTCCTCGCCCAAGGTATTTGGAAGAAAAACGAGTCCTCATCGTACTTTTGCGACTTTCGAATTTTTGACCATCACTACTTGCGTGGAGTAAGTCTTTCTGGATATTGTAATGTTGAAATATGGGAAGTTTCGCAATCGCATTACTCACGATATCATTGGCATTATGAAGTGTTTCCATACGCAGAAAATTCTTTTGAGTGGTTCTCATTTTATCAAAAGTAAGATCGCATATATCAGCCATCTTGTTTGCACCAAATCGAGTGCCATTAGCGACAATACAGGCAATCAACGGACCTAACTCTGCGGGCTTTTTTTGATGGTGGGTATTGATATGAGTGAAGGCAGAAAAAAAGTCGGTTTCACGATTAACAAATGCCATGACGTCCCCGATATGCGTTTGAGTTAATTTTTCGAAAAAGGGGTTATTAACATCGTGACCTTTCTTAGGTTTTCGAATGGTCCACTTTATCTTGCCCGAGCGATCAGTAAACACAACCGAGCGATTTTCACCGCTTTTTAGTCTTTCACTCACTTCAGTTAACTTATTGTCCAGCTCTGATAGTCTATCGTCTATCAGTTCGTTAATATCGATTTGCATACTGGGCAGGTTGCAGGTAGCGATCAGTGCCTTTTTATCTTTCCAGGACTTATCATCGAGCAGATCAGCTTCAAACTTTTTGAATGTTAAACTATCAGGAACAAATAAATCACCACTATCCATACGGTCTTTGATACGGCGATAAAGATAAATTTCAGCTCGATGTAGAATGATTTCTGGTGAGCCATCGATTTCAGGCGTCAGATAAGGTTTTAACTGTTTGGTAATGAGGCGAGGATCGAATGAATTCATCTTTCCTGAATTAGCTAGCTCAAGCTGTGTTATTTCAACTTGCTTTAAAATTGATGATCCTACTGCTCGCTCTGAAAACTTCATGCATTCGAATAGACTGCGTATTACACCTTTTATTCGATTCTTGTTGCGGTCAATATATTCCCATTCGAATCGTTTTTTATCCATCTCGATATCGGAAAGATAATCTCTGACGATTGGGATCTCTTTTTGAGAGAGAATAGCAAATGCTTTCTTTCTAACATCCTTAAATGGCGTAGTATCATCGATATCATCATCTATATAGAGATTCAGCAACGAACTAGCCTGTTTCATTTTGTCATTAATGTTTTTTAGCGCTTCATAAACTTTAGTTTTACCGTCAGTGTTAGCTTCATCCGTTATTTTTCTAACGTGGTAAATAAAGGCATTCACAAAATTATCATTAATTTGTTTATATCGCTGATGCAAATAACAAATAATGTAGAGTGCTGCAGTTTCAAATGAGAAACGACGTAACTTGGTGATCGTATAAAAATCAACAAGCGACGCGTAGTAATCAACGTTACTTTTTGAGAGTCTTAATTTTTCAATAACCTTAGTAACACTTGGGTATATTTCCTTGATTAATTTGAAGGTTAATATTTCTTTCGTTAGCTCCTTACGAGTAAAATCTTTTGGTAGTGTTTTTATAGTTGTTAACAAAGACACCGTTCCCTCTGGGGAGATAATCTGCTCTATTTTAGTCGTTAATTTCTTTGGCATTTGCGAATGTAGTAAAGTTTCAGTGCGATGTTGCTCTGATTGAAGTGCAGCAGTAACAATTAATTGCAGTGTTGAATAGGCTGGTATAGACACTTTTCTGTACGAAAGGAAGTCGACACATTCATCAAATATATGGCGGGGTTCAACACATATTGAAGCTTCTTCTGTCGCTCGTTTTGTAAGCTCTTTACTCATCTTTCCTGTAAATGGCTTATAACCTTCGATTCTGAGTACCAATTGATACAGCTTACTTTTTTGCTGACGAGTTAATCCTTTTCGCGGGAGCTTTTTTCCAGAAAGGTGGGTCTGTAATATATAATCTAGATCCGCTTTCACGTCTTTAAGAGTAAAATCTAGTATTATGGGTTTATACTTAAAGTAGCCAAGCAGCAGAATGAAATAGGTCTTAATTTGAACCGACTCACGACTGTTGAATACCTTTAATTCTGTATCATTTAATGAGAAGAAGTGTTGTCGGTCATCATCAGACATTAGTGGGATTGAATACAGTTCCGACATTTCGGACTCTGTGATAATTTCAATACGTTTTCCGGGCAATTTAGTCATTTATTAACTCCTAATAATTATTAGTAAAAAATCGAAGTTTCTAAAGTACGGGAAATCCAATATGAATGTGGTTCTTTTTTACTCGAAGATAATGCAGATAATTGGGCAGGGGTATGTTCTTAAATGTAACTATGTTTAAACCTATAGCTCCTCGGCATCCTCTGTATTGTATGGCCTACAGGTCGACGCGTGACATTTTGCGGCCATGGTTCTTTACGCTTAAATATTAAACATTTTTTAGCGCGTTAACCTTAAAAAATTCGCCGTATTTGGAATGTAAATGAGGAAATGTCAGTATTTTCCTGGCCGTTATAAATTGATAGGTTCGCTGAAGAGCCTGTCAGATAGGACCTACAGAGTAATATGCGACATACTGCGGTTATGGCTCCAGACCCCCTA
>JQIA01000680.1_pt1 | contig 17745 bp, 9 predicted proteins | sample 811431 | NCBI WGS metagenome assembly JQIA01 (sample SAMN02998118, study PRJNA258478) | marine sediment metagenome | biome: marine; feature: seafloor; material: sediment; isolation source: oil-polluted sediment collected from 3 locations (0.5 km, 0.7 km and 0.9 km)... | place: USA: Gulf of Mexico ...
GGACACAAGGTTAAGGGCATGTTGGACTGTCTGGTTGCAGACCACGAACACAAGGTAATTTATCCTGTTGATTTAAAAACTGGAGAATCTCCTGGCATAATGTTTGATAAGACTTTCCTCTTACACAAATATTATTTGCAGGCGGGACTCTACCGGAAAGCCTTACTAGAAATAGTAAAGAATGACCCGGATTTAGATGGATACACTGTCGCAGACTTCGAGTTTGTGTATCTCTCTAAAACAAATTTATATAAACCACTGATTTGGGTAACTCCTAATTCTATGTACGAAGCTGCATGGACTGGATTTACCGATAGGTTTGGTTTTGAACACAAGGGTCTGACAGAATTGTTGAGACTCTACGCAGATTGCAAAAGTGGAATGTATTGCGAATACTCTAAAGAGGTGTTTGAAAACGATGGGAGATTAATGTTGGACAACTTAATACAATCTACTGAGTATGAAGAAATGGAAAATAGAGCTGAAGAAGACTAAAAGCTCTACCTACCTTCTACCTATCTTTGATAGGCAAATCAATTTTAAGTTTTTACACCAGCTACATGGTTCTTATTTATATAATAATCATAAAGACCTGGAATTTTGTGTACTTTATAAGTTCTTAGGCAAAGAGAGATTCCTCGCTTTTGAAAAAGAAATGATGGCAAATCCTCTGTTTATAGGACACGAAGACTATGATGATTATGTTCTATACAAGTTCAAACCATCAGAGAATATACAAAAGGAAATTGATAAATTTATTGCTGGGAAATATAGTGAGTTTACAGAAGTAAACAAAAACGCTATACATGCTTTCTTAGTAAAAAGAGGCGTGCCAAAAGCCGCTGGAAGGATTAGGCAAATCCTAAACAAGGACAAGGCTAGAAGACTTGAACTTGAAAAAACCCTTGGAGAAACTATAGATCCAAATGCAGAGTTGTCTTCTCCGCCGGATCTATCATTAGAGGTTTTTTCCAATTATGTAAGTGAAATCAAATACAACAGAGGTGACTATGGAGATTCTTAAGAGAAATGGACGCAAAGTAATGTTTAATCCTAACAAGATTACGCAGAGAATTCGTAACAGATCTGATAATTTAAAAGTAGATAGTGATAAAGTATCTATTGCTGTCATCAGTCAAATTGCGGATAATATGACTACGCGCCAACTCGATGAATTATGCATAGAAACTTGTGCGTCTAAGGTGGCAGAACACCCGGACTATTCGATTTTGGCTGCTAGAATTTTTGTCACTTCTTTACGGAAGTACACTCCAGAAACTTTCTCTGAATCTGTAGGAAAGATTGCTGAGACTACGGGATTATTATCTCCAGAGTTTTATAATTTCGTACAGTCTAACGGGAAGGAGCTGGACAAAATGATTAAGCAAGATAGAGACTTCAACCATGACATCTTTGGTTTGAAGACTCTTGAGAGAGCTTACCTTATCAGGTCTTCTGCTGGTGAGGTTATTGAACGTCCACAATATATGTGGATGAGAACTGCTATTGAAGTAACAGGCTTTAAGATTGATAAGATCAAGGAGACTTACGACATGCTGAGTGAAGGGTACTATACCCATGCAACTCCGACACTATTTAATTCAGGAACTGATAACAGCCAACTTTCAAGTTGCTTTCTTTTGGCAAATGATGACGATAGTATCAAAGGGATCTATAAGACTATCACCGATTGTGCTAAAATATCACAATGGGCTGGTGGAATTGGAGTACACGTTCACAATGTAAGAGCCAAGGGAAGCCATATAAAGGGCACTAATGGTGTCTCTAATGGTTTGGTTCCAATGTTGAAAGTTTTCAACGAGACAGCTCGCTATGTGGATCAGGGAGGCGGTAAAAGAAAAGGTTCTTTTGCTGTTTATCTTGAACCATGGCACGCTGATATTTATGATTTCTTAGAGCTTAAAAAGAATCATGGGAAGGAAGAAATGAGAGCCCGTGATCTATTCTATGCTATGTGGATCCCTGATGAGTTTATGGCTAGAGTAGAAGCTGATGAAGATTGGCATTTATTCTGCCCTAATGAACTACTCAAAGCAGGGTTGTGTCTACAGGATGTTTATGGAGAAGACTTCGAAGAGGAGTACAGAATTGCAGTTGATAGAGGACTAGCAAGAGAAACAGTTAAGGCCCGTGATTTATGGGAGAAAATTGTTATTGCTCAGATTGAAACCGGTAACCCTTATATGGCTTACAAGGATGCAGTAAACAGAGGTTCTAATCAAAAGAACCTAGGAACTATCAAATCAAGCAATCTCTGTATCGAAATAAACGAATATACTGATAGAAACGAGCAGGCAGTTTGTAATCTTGCATCAATCGCACTACCTAAAATGGTAACTGATGATAAGATGCGAGGAAAACGGAATGGGAAGTATCCAAAGAGAATTGATCTGAATATGCTTCGAGAAACTGTACGAGTTGCTATTCGCAACCTGGACAATGTAATCGACGCTAATTACTATCCAACACCAGAGACAGAAACATCAAACAATAAGCACCGTCCAGTTGGACTTGGTGTGCAAGGTTTGGCTGATGTCTTTGCTATGATGGATCTACCATTTTATAGTGAAGAAGCAAGGAAGGTTAATCTTTTAATCTTTGAAGCTATTTACTATTTCGCTTTGGAAATGTCCTGTGAATTAGCTATCGAGAAAGGGCCTTACAGTTCTTTCTATGGATCACCAGCAAGTAAAGGTATACTACAATTTGATATGTACGAAGACACTGAGTTTAGTACAAATGAATTGGGAGAACAAAACTTTGATTGGGATAAGCTTAAGCAGATGATTAAGGATAATGGGTTGAGAAATAGTTTGTTGTTAGCAATGATGCCAACAGCTTCTACTTCTCAGATACTTGGAAACAATGAGTGTTTCGAGCCATTTAATTCTAATCTATCTACGCGAGGCACATTGGCCGGAACATTCATCATTAACAATAAGCATTTAGTTGCTGATCTTGAAGACTTAGGACTATGGAATGAGGATATAAAGAATAAGTTAATGGCAGAGAATGGTTCGGTACAGAATATTCCTGAAATTCCAACAAAGCTTAAGGAAAAGTATAAAACTGCATACGAGATGTCACAAAAAGTGATTATTGATATGGCGGCAGATAGACAAAAGTTTATTTGTCAAGCACAATCAATGAACTTGTTCTTGCAGAATGCTACAGTTCCTAAGCTTAGTTCTATGCATTTGTACGCATGGAAGAAGGGATTGAAGACTGGTATGTATTATCTACGTACCAAAAGTGCAGTCGATGCGAAGAAATTCACATTGGAGGCAACCAAAAAAGAGGAAGAAGTTATTCCTATACCACAAGAAGACTTTGCTGCTATGATAGCTGCAAGTAGAGATGCTCAAGAAGATGATGATCTATCGTGCTTGATGTGTGGGGCCTAAGAAAATGATTAGACATTTGTGCGGTACTGATTTTTCCCGTATATTAGCAGTATGGAAAATTGGAAATCAGTACCAAGGTTAAATAACCAGTACGAAGTCAGCGACTTAGGAAACTTCAGAAGTAAAGACAGGATTATCACATATTCTGATGGAAAGAGGGTTAAGTCAAAAGGAAGAGACTTAAAACTACACATGAACAGAAATGGATATTATTATGTCAATACCTCTTTTAATCAAGTTGAGAAGAAAGAATATGTACACAGGCTTGTTGCAGAGATGTTTTGTCCCAATCCGGATTCATTACCAGTAGTGAATCATATAAACGGAATTAAGACAGATAACACAGCAAGAAATCTTGAATGGTGTACTAGATCTCATAACCAGAAACATTCATACGACACTTTATTAAGGAAGGGTCAGAAGGGTGAGAAACATGGGATGTCTAAATTGACAAAGGTTGATGTTCTTGAAATAAGATCATCAATTGAGTCAGCTAATATTCTTTCTTCAAAGTTTAAAGTGAGCCCAGCTACAATACGTGATATAAAGTCTCGTAGGAGTTGGGCTCATATTGTTTAATGTGCTAAAGCATGAACCATGCAAGCACGATATTATAATTTTTATGTTTAAGATACCTATTAAAAAGGTAAGAGGAATTGAGGACGGTACTTATGTCGTGCTTGCTGATGGTTTGAATGAAAAGGCATGTGAGAAAAATCCCTATATAGATCCGTATTTTTACGGAAATGAAGATATAGAACAGCAGGGATATGTCTTGAAGTTTTTTAAAATGGGTTATGTTTTAGATAATCCTTTTAGGGATAAGTCAGGATATAGAACTATAATCCCTGTGGTATTTGATTCTAATGATTATTGGCAAAGGAACGCTGATAGATACTTGTGGTCTAAGCAAAAAACTTTTATCATGAACAAGAGTATTTTATTGCCAGTACTAGAGAATCCTGAAAGAGTTTTTCAGACAATCTTTGCAAAAGAGCACGGTAGGTCTCCTCAAATGGAAAGTGTTATTAATAGAATAAATCATAAATACAAGGATTTTAATGTTAAATACGATCCATTATGGGCAAGCAGATAACCCTAACCGAAATGATACTGGAGTGTGAAAAAGAAATTGACGAAAGAAGAAAGAGAGGCCAAGAAAGCTTGGCTTCTGGAGATAGAAGAGAGGACTCTGAACCCAAACATAGAGGCTAGGAGATTCTGCTTCAGTCACAAAATGACTGTATATCCAGCTTTCCAATCCAAGCTCGGTAAATACAAAGTATTCAAGCAGCATTTTGAAAAATTCAAACCCTTAAGCGAGAGATTATATGATCCCTGGAATAAGGATGAAGAAAAAGAAATGTATGCAATAATTGATAAGACCTATGAAGAACTTTACGAACGATTCAAGCATAAAGGATTTGGGAAATATTACCCAAACGACTCCGGAACAATACCTGAAATCGATCAACAAGTTGGGAGTGGCTCTGAGAAACCCAAAGGAATTAATGAAGAAGAAAGTATTTATTTACGAGAATCTGAATCTGAACAATATGACCTCAGCTCAGATAACAAAAAGGCTATTGAACGACTTAAGACACTTTAAAGATTCAAACAAAGATAACGGTGATATTGAAAACCTACAAACACTGAGAAATCTATTTGCTTCTTTCCATAATTTTGAAAGTATTCATATCGGAAAGGCAATGGGATCTAGAGAGAAGTTCGTATCAGTTATTGTAGAGGATGAGAGAAGGTTGAGAATTGTGCTTGAAAGAGAGAATGGAAACATTCACAAGATAACCGTCTCTAAGATGATTCAAAGATTATCTTTAGGTTCATGGAGAGTTGAAAAAGACCTAGCTCCTAGAAAAAAAATGAACAGAATACCATTAAGTTTCAGATGAAAATACCAGTAAGAAAGAATAAAATAGACGGAATGTTGGATCCATTCGAATTAGATATAATCCAAAATTCTAAAAAAGGAGATATGCAAATATCTGATGTTACGCATATACTTCTTTTAAAGTCTCTCAGACAAATGACACCTGGACTTTATGATTTTGATCCAGGAAACATGTTCCTTAGCCGTGGAGGAGAACCTATAGGTAGGCTAGGAACGAGTGAGCCGGGAGTTATCCTGAGATCTAATTGGGGCGAAATATACTCTCACCCAATGACGTTAAAAAATAGAGAAGAATATTTTGAAAGGAAGAAAAAAGAAAAGGGTCTAGACGAAAGTCCTTTCTAGTTTTTTGTGTAATTTTGTTTTTTGATTTTGAAAGTGAAAACCCCATGTTTATAGCATGGGGTTTTTTTTATACCTACCGAGGTTAGTTCATGTTTGTCAAGAATCTTAAAGATTCTTCCAGGTCTTTCTCGGTTTGAGAAAACAAAGGAACCATTTTCAAGGCTTTTACTTTAAGCTTAAGCTCTCCTTTGTTTTTCCCTTGTTGGTACTCTTCGAATGGAGACATAGCTTGTCCTGAAAGCTGTATGAATCTTTTCAGCATACCCATAGATGCTGTAGGCGTTGATGCAATTTTATATGCTTCTCCCGGTAACATGAAGAATGACATTTCAGAGAACTGTCTTCTAAGAAGATATCGAACCCACAGATTCTCGTCATCATCATCTCCACCTAAAGCCATATAAGCAAGCATAGTCAGTGATAATACAGCAAGCTCTGTTACAATCTTTCTCATGTTTGCTTTCTCATGAGGAGCCATGTCTTTTAATGAATGACTTGCAGCATGCCAGAAGCCAACTTCTTTTATAGCAGCCGGAAGAGTTCTAGCCAAGAATCTTACTGCTGTCACATAATATCCCTCTTGATACTTTTTAAGATCATGAGAGAAATATTTGTCAGCTTCAGTTAAGTCTTCATGCTTTCTAAGAGCTTTTGGTAGGCCTCTCCATCTTCTGTAGAAGCCTGGCTCAATCCATTTTCTAAGGAAGAAAGCGAGCTTACCCCAAAAGTGTCTCTGAGCCTCAGACTGAATATCTGAATCATAGTTACCATGGAGATCCACAACCTTCTTCTTGATTAGATTTCTGAGCTCTAGAAGTTGAGTGCTATGATCAGCAGTTCCACTGAAAGTATTTCCTTCTGCCCAATCAGGCATCTTCATAACAATAGCTCCGTCACTAGCTTTCTCAAAAGAAATTACTTCATTGATAGACGCAGCTTCTTTCTTAGTGCTAACTACTTTGCCGTTTACATCAAGGTATTGACCCTTAGCATTAGTTACTCGAACAGATCTCATTACAGCATACATAAGCTTAGCTTGCATCATGTGTTCACCAGCTTTTGCTAATGGACGTAAAGAGTTTTGCTTAAGCAATGCTTTTGCTCTATTATTCTCTTCAAAGTTGTTATCTAGATACTGCTTGTCTCCAATCACATTCAATATGTTCATAAACAAGTTTGTTCTAGATGTATCTACATTAGAGCCCCAGTCATCAAGTACATTCTTGATGTCTTTCCAATACTGCACCTTTGCATATTTATAATCAGCCAATCCAAATTGCTCGCCTCCAATAGCCTCCATGAGGTTATTAAAGGATCCTACCTGGATGTTCACAATACTGTTGGGAATGTTACCAACCAGTGATACCATACCAGAATATTTAAGCCATGTTGAAGTAAGCTTATTCACATCCTTACCCGCAATCTTACCGGCAGGCTCACTTTTGATGTTATAAATTCTATTCTTGATGACACTCATCATCTTCTTTACATCATTAGGGACTTCATTCTTTGGCTTATGCAAGTCTCTTTCTTCACCATCCTTGGAATATGCATGAATCTTCTTCAAGCGCTGAATACCTTGCGTCTGAGGTACATCTCTATTATTCATAACATCAGTCATGACTAACAGCAGAGACTCTACTTGCTTCTTTTGCTGATAATTTTTTGCCTGAACAAGGTTCATTAATGTAATAGTGTGTAGATCCAGGCTCTGTTTGTCAGGCTCTATCTTGTTTCGGAATGGAATTGGAACACGGAGCTTCTCTTTATTAGATACGTCAGCAAAAGCCTTTATTGTATCTCTGGTTTTTACATTTAGTTCATCAACAGTATCGAATTCATCTTCCTGTACTTGAGTAGCATTCTCGTAAGCATCCTTTATTCCGTCAATAAGCTTTCCTTCAGCAAGTCTAGACAGTGAAGTCTTACGTACAGATGGCAGCTTCATGAATTCTTGACTAGCAGAATACTTGATAAGAGACTCAGTACCATTAGTCAGATCGTCAGCTTCCTTAATCTTAGATTTCAAAAAGTCTAAGTGCTTTCTTTCATCAGCAGTTAGATTGGCCCATTCATGATTTCTCCAGTCTCGAGATACTCCTCTCCCATCAGAAGGAAGTGTTCTCCACCCATCTTCAGTTTTGACTCTTCGAGTATTTTGCTTAAGCCATTCCTGATACTCACTACGAGCAATTGCGTGAGCTGTATCTATTTCATATTTGTTTCCAGCAATCTCATAAGTAGTCTTGAGTTTTCCAACATTGACATTTGTAGCTCCCTTTAGGATTATATTTTTTTTATTCTTACCGCCGTCTAAACTGTATGCAAACCCTTTTCCTTTCTTGAATATCTTGTATCCTTCAAACGCTGATTCATAATATTCTCTGTCCTCAGACTGCATTTGTTGATTCAGCTTCTCTTCGTAGAATTCAGCTAAGTATTCTCCGGCGAAATATCTATTACCACTAGGAGTCTGATCAATCATCTTTTTATACTTCTTTTCCTGGTTGGCATTTTGAGCTACTTCATCTGCGTATTCTTTGACCCACTTGTCAAATAAAGTTGCTTCTTCACTCGCGAATCTTTGTACAGCAAGTTCTTTTCCGTCAACAAGTTTGGAAGCGACCTGGATTTCATCAGACTTCATGTTCTTTTCTGTAGCAAGAATGGCAACAGCAGAAGACATGTCTCCTGTAGATTTTTCAGCTCTAGCCCTAAACTTCTGTCTAGACTCTTCGAATATGTCGTCCTTGAATTTATTGTATTGTTCCTGGACATATTGATTCTTGGGGATGTCAGGTTGAATCTCTTCCCACTTCTTAGCGAATAGTTGCTTATACTTCTCTTGAGTCTCTACGTCATTGGCAGCCATAATCCTGGCGTAGTGTTCTTTAGAAACTTCCAGGAGATCCTTTTCATATTTGTCTCTTTCTTCAGTAATAGCTCCAATTTGTTTCATGTACCTATTATACTGAACTTCAGTGATCTCATTCCTGTTCCTGGCATTTGTAACAAACTTCTTGATGTCATCTAGAATATCAAATGCCCCTGAAAACTCTCGTAATCTTACAATAAGATCCGGATCAAGGTTGCCATCTTCTTTTGCTTTTTCAATTCTCCATCCAAGCTTTTTTGTTTCTTTACCGGCCCATTTTACAAAATGAAAAATACCTCGAGCTTGTTCAGCTTCAGAGTATCTCTCGAGGGCTTCCTGCATTTCAGACACACTTTCAAAAGCAGTCCTTTTTCCTTCCCTCTTCTTTTGATTCTCTCTGGTTCTTTCTGCTTTAGATTTTGGTTGGTACAGATTGTATAGATTAGATACTCGAGCTAATGTTTCTTGGTACAGAATCTCCAGGTTCGTCTCATACTTTTCCATGTTCTCTTCACCAACAACGTCGACTAGTCTTTCCTCCTGGATATAGTCAGAAAGCTGTGCGTTTAAGTCAGCTTGAACTCTACCGTCAATTAAATCCTTGGCTAGTGACTCAACTTGAGATTGGCTTAATCCAAAGGTTCTTTTAAGAAAGTCAAAGAACCAGTTTTTGAAAGCTTCAAAAGCTCCTGCTTTTTCCCTATTATCCCAAATCTCTGCGCCTTTTATACCTATTGCGGTAGTAAGTAGCTCCTTCTGGAACATCTCCTCTGAGAGGTCAGGATATGCATCTTTAACCTGGCCGTACAATTCTGTACCTTCAAGTTCTTTTAAAGCTTCCTGTAGCCTCCTGTTGTTTAATCCATCCGGAAATGAATCGATAAAGATATGTCCGAATTCATGGATTGCAGTAGTAGAGAATATCGCATTGGGGTTAATAAGTATTACTGGCTTGCCAGCTCTTTTAGTCCTAGGATCTGACGCAGCCAGAACCCTGGATGAGGGTATATTCTCATCCAGGATAACTTCCACATCCATTGATTCTTTTAAAGCGGCAACTTTAGCCTCAAATACTTGCATTGTCTCTTTCTGTTCTGAGCCAATTACTCTTTGTTCTTGAGGTCTGTATTTATCTACTATGGAGCTGTCTCTAGAAAGGACTTCCATTAGCTGCTCCTCAGTATATGATTTTCCTTTGTATGTTATTTTACAACTCATTATTCACAATCTTGTCTAAGGTTCATGTCGTTCTTAATTTGATCCCAGTTCTTCTTGATTATATCCAAGCTTAAGAAAGTTGTTGGCTGTCCATCTACTAAATCACCAGGATCAATTTCTGTTGATTGAGACATATTTAAAACTATTCTATCTCCTTTTATGGAACTTTTGAATAAATTTGTATTTCTATTTATTTCTGAAAAAACTTTCCTGATTAGCTCAAACTTTTCTTTTTTAGAAGCATCTTCGTAAACAAATTCTCTAGCAGAGTCTTTATCATAGAATGGATTATCTTTGTTTTTTAAACTCTTAATCATAAAATCAACAAATCGTTCTGACTCCACTATTTCATCTACTGAAAATTCTAATTGATCAATACCTAATGCTGATAAGCCTCTTTTTAAACCATCAATTACATCGTTTGGCAAGTCATTATTAGTTAGTGCTTCTAAAACATTTAAAGATCCTATTATTTCAGGTTCGAATTTTCCACTGTGTAATTTATTTAGATCTAACTGAATAATAGGATAGCCTTTTTTGTAATCCTTCTTAGAAATATAAAAAGTGCTAAAATTATCTTTGTGTAATTTTAGAGTATAATCAAAGCCATCTTTACTTAATTTTAAAGTTTTTCCATCAGCACTCCTTACAAAGTCTTCTAATCTAATTTCACTACTTTGTTGTGTTGTTTGTCTATTTTTAAAATCATCCGGATCAATTGCTGGTTGAACTTCTTGTTGATTACCTTGCAGCGAAGATACATTTTTATCTTGATTCTTACCACTCTTCGCGGCACTATTTTTCATGTCTTCTGGAGTAAGGGTAACATCGTAGTTAAATTCATCTGAAAGAACTACTTTCTCTGAAGCTCTAGACATACCTACGTAGTATAAAGCATTCTTCTCAGTAGTTACTACTTCTTTACCATCCAGTACATTGATATCGCCTCCTGGCATTGAATCTATACTCGCTACATCAAGATACACATTAGGAACTGTAAGCCCTTGAGACTTATGGATTGTTATTGCATATCCAAAATCAATACCCTTCTTAATCATTAATTCACTTCTGATTTGTTGATGTTTATATATATCAAAATGCTCCATTCTATCTGTAGCTGGATTGTAGATATAATCATCTCCTAAATCAAATCCGGATAACCTCAATTCAATATCATTCTTTTCCTTCATTAACATAGCAACCTGTCTGCCACTTAGTCCTGGCGCATCAAGTCTAACAAGAACATCGTTTAGATTTCTAAATATTGCAGACACCTTAGCATTGTTGCTATCCATTTGATCTGGAGTAAGATTAAAGTTGAATGAATCAGAATTACTCAATTGCATGTATTGAGATGAGAATTTTTCCGGAAGAGAAATTCCTTGTTCTCTCAAGCTATCTAGAGTTTTAGAAGTACCCTTAATAATTACAACTCCATCATCTCTTTTATGGATTTTCTCGATAGTGAATTTAACAGAATTGGCAATATGCCCGAGAGCAATCTGCTTATTATTGTATCCTCCATATCCAATCATCTGCTCACCTTCTTTAGGCTCACCTTCAATACCTTGAATCTTTCTAGAATATGCATTAGCCTTACCTACTGCATTGTTAGAATATGAGATCATAATAGTATCATCAGGTCTATTAATCACATCATCAGTCAAGGATTCAATTCTTTCTGCTCTAGGCAAAAACTGAACAGTGCTATCTGTTTCCTCTGATTTATATGTTTTGAACTCGTTATTGTTTCTAACCCGGGTCAGAATATTCAGAAGAGTACCTTCATTCTGACGATACACTGTATTAAGAATAGATCTGTCTAACTTCTCAAAAGCGGGAGATACCCTCTTCACTTTCGCCTTAGGCTTAACCTCTGGTATCTGAGCAATATCACCCATGAAAATAATCTTGACTCCTGCATCCTCAGCAGCGGCCATAAGCTTATTAAAGTCATCAAGGCCAACCATACTCGCTTCATCTACTATAATGACAGGCCTACCAAAAAACTCAAGTTCCTTCATAGTCTTGTAAGTAAACTTAGGTTTTTTGAACTTATCTATATAAACAGAACTTGCTACAGTTGCAGGCATGATTCTATTACCAGTCTTGATTGTGGTCTGAGCAAGTTGTACAGTAGCAGCGTGTGTTGGAGCCATATAATATGTTCCATAAGATCTAGAGATCTGCTTAAGCATCTTGTCGACATATCCAATAATGGTAGTCTTACCAGTACCGGCTGAACCTTGAAGCATATAACCTACGTTACTCTTCGGAGATTTCTCTTTACCGGTAATGAAGTCTAAGATGTCAGTGAGTGCCTGGGCCTGCTCAGCTCCAAGTATAAAGTCTGTTGTGATAGTCTCTCCATCATAAGTGTACTCTTTAGTACCAGTTGCTCTAACCGGTTGCACTGGAGTACTCTCCACAATTTTAGCTTCCTGGATTTGCTTCTCCTGGATAGTAGGCTCAGCTTTCTGTTCAACCTTAGCAACGACATCACTAGGAACATAGTTAGGCATAGCCTTGACTTCTTTATTTAGCTTATTGATAAAGGGTGCAGCGTTACCTAATCTATTTTGTGGGATTACAGACTTTTTAGCTTTTTCGCCTCTCCTGTATTCTACCGCTCCGCCTCTTGGAGTTTTAAGACCCAATTTAAATGTTCTACCATATACAGGTACTAACATCTTCTTTTTTGGATTCCTTGGATCCGTTTCTTCTAACGCTCCAATCTTCTTGAATAACATAACCTCTCCTGCTCCATTTTTCATAGACACAAAAGGTGGATAAGTAGCTTTGGTTGTTCCGTCTTCATTTGTCTCTACCTGTACATTCTTATTCTCTGAAAGTACGTTGTACTTAAATCCAAATACATTAGCATTCTTTCCTATGGCAATAACATTGTCATTCGAAATTTGAGGTACAATCCTGGTATTCTCAGCATTATGTCTAAAAAACTGCTCAATGAAGTCAGGATCCTGCTCAATGTCTTCGATAGAATTCATTATTTCTTTAATCTCTCTCGAGATCTCAGCATCTTTAAGAATCTCATGCGGAATGTGAGTGTAGAACTGACTCATGTTGTTCTGGAATCCAGATTGCATAAATGCATATCTAACCAAGTCAACAGCAATAGCTTTAGTGTCTTCAGTTCTATACAACTCCAACCACGCACGGTAAATCTTGTTCTGATAATACGTAGGCTTATTCTTGGAACTAATACCCATAAATACATCAGGCCCATACTTACTCAATTGAAGCTCCTGGATGAAGAAGTTACTTGAATCAAGCTTCATTTCTTCTATCTTCTTGGGAAGTTCAGTCATAAGCTCATTGAACTTATCATTATTACCCTTGAATAGATTTGTGCCTGACATAATGTAACTGTAGTATGCATTCGCCAGAGACCTCCCGAATTCCTCGTCAACAAGCTTAGCTCCTTTACCAGCATTTGCTGATATTTGATTGAAGGTGTCTTCAATAGAAGTCCTACCAGTCAAGAAGATTTCACTTTTATCAATCACTCTCCCTGCCCAGTCAACTGCGTTGGAATGGTATGTACCAAGCATTGTTCCATCGAACTTATCTTCGAAGTTTCTGATCCCTTCTACAGAATACCTGAGATTGGACTTGATCATTCTTGATACAAAAGAGCCTCCAGCTCCATTAGTGTCAGCTTTAGAAGCTTTAATGGAATCATTAAGCTCTTTACCTCTTCCTTTGAAGAATGTGAATACAGCAAGTATCTTGGCGTCAAACACTGCATCTCTTGGGCCACCAGCAGTAACAGAAGCAATATAATCTTCCATCTCCTGCTCATTTAAATCAGCAGCAAAATCTCTTGGATCACCTTCGATATTTTGCATACCTAGTGTCTCTTGAAGATAAACTTCAGGAGTTACGTTCGTTTCACCAATCTTAAGTCTTTCTGAAGTCTTACCTTCAGATCTTGCCATTACAGCTACTAAGTCTTGTAGTATGGGTTGTCCAATGAATCTGTTGATCCAGGTTAATGGAACTCCAGCTCTAATCAACATGAAGGTAGTCCCGGCAGTTACTCCATTGTGATTGCCGCGTGCAATATAAGGATCCTTTGCAATATCCACATAAGCATTTAGAAATGCAGACAATGTAGTTGCAATGTCTTGATCATTATCAGGATTCTCCTTATCAAAGATAGTCATCCTCTTATCTCCTACCATTATACTATTACCTACACCAAGGTAAGTATTAAGTCCTACCTCTAGTTGTTGATTCAATACGTGGTCAACAAGTTGGTTAGCTGTCTGCGCAACACCAAACTTACCAGACAAGTATTCAAACTTAGTCTTCATCTGTGTCACTGGAGAGAACATCTCTAGGTTACCTCGGACAGGCGCAGGGAATAAATCGATAATATCATCCTTAAGGAATGAACCATCGATAGATGTCATCATTGCATCGTATGTGTTAGGATTAGTCAGTACAGATTTGTACATGTCTACTAACCTATTCTGAAGACCTTTCTTGCCTTCTGTAACTGGTTCAATTTTACCAGTGTCTTCATTATACTCAAGGTTTTTCATCATGACAAACATCTTATCGATGTCAAAGTCAGATCCAGTTTTAGCTGGCACTCCGTCGTAAGCAATAATTGCATCACCCATACCGGCAGGGAGTATCCCAACAATCTCTAACGCGTCATTGGAAGACATACCCTGGTTAGGAATACGATAAGTAACAAGCTCTAGTGCTTCTGGAGAGAGCTTAGCCATGATTTCTTCACCAGTCATTTTGTTGATATCGAAGCCATTTTCAGAAAGCAATCTTTCTGCTTCGGAGTGAGGAATAAAAGCTTGGCCAGGAAGCACCTTGCCATTCTCAATGCGAGGTGGTTGTAGTCCTTTGCCGTCATAGTTCTTAGAGACAATCTTAATTGATGATAAAGAAGGCTTAAGTGGTATGTTTGTTGGTCTGGATAATTTACCAGTATCATTGTCAAACCCAAAATTATCAAGAAGCTCTTTCTTTAAAAACTCGTAAGTTTTTGGGGCTTTTTCCTTAAGTTTTGCTAGACCAGTACCAAATCCATCTTTAGGAAATACTAATTGCTTTCCTTTTGAAGCTTCAAGTATCTTCTTAATATCAGAAGAAATGACTTTCTTATTTGATTCAAAATCATCATCAGTCATAAATGCTTCTTCAGCATTACTTGGATTTAGTTTTGTTGCAATACCCATTGCATTAGGCCCTGCATTTCTTATTGACGCTTGTCCTCCAGTTCCAGTTCTTTTCGTGTTGTCTCCAAATACGTAAATCTTATTAGGATTTGCTTTAACATCAGCAAAAGAATATCTCTTGACTGTCGATATAGTAAACTCAGGAAGTACAGTCTCTTTAGAAAACCCAACAGTTTCTAATCCAAATGGAGATACCTGGATAAAAGAGCCACCCATAGTAGAGATCTTGGTGATCTCTTTGTTTATTATAGATAAGAATATGCTCTGTACCTTGTCAGATATTTGAGGAATAGCATCAAATGGCATCTCTTTCTCGAGTGCTGAGATTATATTGTCATTTCCTCCTCTAGCTTTGAATTCGTCAATCAGGGCAGAATACAGCGCGTCTTTGTTTGTAATCTTCTCGTCGACAATGCCAAACCTCTCAATAACATTCTGCTTACCCAAGTTGGATAGTTCTGATACAGTATCGTGAATCTTCTGCATCAGTTCTCTTCCGGAAATTTTCTTTCCTTCAAATTCGTACTCTCCATCCATTACCATACCGGCAAGGATATTTTTCTGAATCTGAGATCCAACATTTGTTTCCTTCATGTTTTTGACCGGCAGGTCTTGCTGAAGTTTCCACCCTCTGTTAGTTAACTTTACAGAGTTCAATTCAAACTCATCCGCAATTTCAGTCGTACCAGCTTTGTGAACCTGAGTAGGCATCATTGCGCCTACTTTTACTCCATCAATAGTGATTACTTCATGAATTTCATCTTTTGGATCTAATGGATTACCTTCGGAGTCTTTAGTCATCTTATCGTAGATAGCCTCCATTGGAGTACCTTTCACCATGTCTGGCATGAGCACAGCTTGAGAATATTTCAGGTAGACAGGCCTTCCTTCATTAATCTCAAAGTAAACACCTTTTAGAGGCTGAGCTGCAACTTTACGTTGAGGCTTACTTAGCTTCTTGCCCTCAATCATATTTCTGTAAGCAGTTTCATGAAGTGGACTCCACTGACCTAGCCTTATCTTAAGAAACTTCCATCTGTTTGGTGTGATCCATGCTTGAGCGTCTGTAGTATTTACTTCTTCGTATGCCTCTACAATAGACTGGTCTTGAACAGACTCTCTAATCTTATCAATGTATTTAGAAGGAACTTCAACTCCATTAATAGTTGCCTGATTGAAATGAATCTGGTCATTCTTTCTGAGGATTAATTGCAATCCATCAGTGTATGTAGCGGGTATCCTTTTGATAAGGTCATTTACATTCTTGTAGTATGCCGGATCACCTGAAAACAATTTCCCATACTCAATAGAAGCGATGAGCCCATTAACTAGATAATCTCCAGCCATAGCAACATTCGCGTCATAGTGAGCCGTATCGTAAGCTTTGAGTATATCCTGGTTAACATTGTCAAGCTTAGAGATCTCTTCCTGAGTGTCAGCTAACCTCTCTCTTAGGATTTTTTCAATAGCTTCTTTTAACAGGGACTCTTGCCTGTCGTCAAACCCTAAAGTAGAATCATCGGTAAATGGAGTTCCATCTGTACCATACAAAGCATCTCTTAAATCAGCAAATTCTGGATTAGTAGCATCAAAAGAAAAGTCAGGAAACAACTGAGATCTGGATCCATTGCCAAGTCCTTTTTCTGTCCCGTGATAGTAGACTACTTTTTCATTGTCAGGAAGAGACTCATTCTCTCTCTTGACACGCTTCATTCGATTGTATTCATCCTTGAAGTAGCCAAGGAATACATTGATAGTCCTAGGGTGAATAAATATTTCTCCAGTCTGAGGATTAACATCTATTCCGGAATCAAACATTGGCAACCCCTCGAATTCAATACGTCTTGATTTATCCGCAGGAACGATTGTAGCAAAATATGATTTACCATTCTTAACTTTAGAGCCAAGCATCTTGGTAATGTTGTCATTCAATGCATCAGAAAAGTTAATCTCTTTGTTGTCGACACCATCATTTTTGTTAGCTGTTTTGAATGAGCTCGCTAGTCCTGCCTGGAATTTTTTTAATCTATCTCTAGAAGCTTTTCTACGTCTAGGGATTTCATCATATTCCATTGCAGCCAGATACTGAAGCCATTGAGAATTAGCGTTGCCAATGTTAGACATAGCATGTTGCTCGATAGCTGTTGGAGTCTGATCACTATCTGATTTAGATTCAACATCTTGCCTCCATTCATTAATCTTATTAGAAAGGTATGTTGGATTGGAATAAGCATGATAGGTTTTTCCTTTGTTGGAAAGAATTGAGTTATCAGAAATATCAGTATTCCGGATACCAGTTGCCCACGCTAAAGATTTGAATATGCTTTCATTACTAGAGAAGGGGTTTTCGAATGATGTACCGTCAGAGAAAACTTTCCCTTCCCGGGTAGTCTCCTTAATTACTCTTCGAGTACCTTCAAATAATCTGTTTGTCTCACGTAACTTTTCAGCGAATCCTCCATTATAGATAATGAATGTGTTGATGTCGTCAGGATCCAGGTCAAAAATACCCATATCATTCCATTGCTCCATCATAGCATTCATTGCAGTACTGATAGCTGCATCCTGAGCTTTAGAGTCTTGGCCAGCTTTCTTTAAATCTTCCTGGTACTGATTAAAGATATTGTCAACATTATTTCCAATAGCTTTAAGTTTCTTTCTGCCTTCTATAGTCATATTGACTCCAGACAAGAAATTGCTCTGGAACATGTATCCCCAGGAATTTACAATCTGAGTCTCTCGAGATGTAGT
>JQIA01000681.1_pt1 | contig 17744 bp, 19 predicted proteins | sample 811431 | NCBI WGS metagenome assembly JQIA01 (sample SAMN02998118, study PRJNA258478) | marine sediment metagenome | biome: marine; feature: seafloor; material: sediment; isolation source: oil-polluted sediment collected from 3 locations (0.5 km, 0.7 km and 0.9 km)... | place: USA: Gulf of Mexico ...
AGGCATGTTCTCTACCTCCAGAACCTAAAATAAGTACATTCATGTTTGTTGTGTTGTTGTGGTTGCAAATATACAATTAACACAAAAAAGAGAAGCTTGTAAAGCTTCTCTTTTTATATCCTTTTTCATTATAATAATACTTAAATAAATTACTTCTTCAATATTTTAATTTTTCATACACGATGTTACAGAACGTTATTCTATTACTCCTTCAAAAACTCCCTCAATTTTTAACCCTTTACCTTTTCCAGGAGAAAAAGCTCCATAAAGCTCACCAGATATTTCAATTTTTACCCAAGTAACCTTTTCTCCTTCCATTTCAATTTCTTTTGTATTGGTTACATCAAAATTAAAAGGTACACCACTTGGAATTAAGCCGTTAATAGTTAATTCGGCATATGTATCTTGATTATTATAGAATTCAGTTAGTTCAGACTCATTTTTTTGATAGTCCCAATTCCTAATTTGATTCCAAGTGTCAATAAATATAATTTCTTGCGATAAGGAAAGTAACTCCTTTTTTTCGATTTTTCGAAACAATAATTCTATTTCAAGAATTTCTAAAGTAGGGGTTTGACTTTTAAAAACTGCTTTTCTTTCAATAGTTATTCCTTTAGTAGAATTATCAGTCCATTTTGGAATTTTCAGATAGTCATCGCTCTTAACTTCAAAAGTACTTGTGTTTTCAGAATTGATTTCTGTAATTTTTAAATTTAAACCAGTTGTAGTTGATTCGTTTAAAATCATTTCCTCTTTGCTGCAAGATATTAGGAATATTGCTATTAATAAAGTTAAAATTTTAATTTTCATATTTATTGATTTTAGTTATTATTTCGGTTTTTAAGGTTGTATAACTAATATTATAAGTACCGTTAATTACTGTTAAATTAAATAAACCATTAGAATCTGATGTGGCATCTGTATAAACATCACTAGGTGAAACTGGGTTAAATTTAATAATTACACCAATGTGGTCAGATACATTATCAAGAAATACACATCCATTTATTTCGGAAGAATAACTGACAAGTGAGAGTAATAATAAAATAAACGAAAATATCTTTTTCATAACAATAAGTCTTAAATTAATTAGTTACAAACTTAATGTTATTTTGATCTATACTTTATACCATAAATATGGTATTTTTAGAGTCTATTTATTAAACCCAATCTAAGTTTGAAAACTAAAATATTTTTATTATTAATATGCTGTTCTATACCTATTTTTAGTCAGTACAAAAAAAAATAGATTCTCTTCATAGCCTATATTTAAACTATAAAAATGAAGATTTACAAAAAGCCGAAAATTATGCCAAAGCAGCTGTTTTATTAAGTAATAAAAACAAACATGATTCTTTAGCTCTAATCTCTTACTATTACCTATCAGAAATTCTGTACAAAGAAAGAAAAACAGAAGATGCTGAAAAAAATATTCAAATAACCTTAAAGCTATCAGAACTTTTAAACAAAAAAAAATACAAAGCTTTATCTTATTTAACTATCGCAAAAATTCATCGTCTTAAAGGAAAATATAAAACTAGTTTAACTTATATAAACAAAGGCTTATTAATTGCCGAAGAAAATAACTTTATTGATATAGAACATAAAATTTTAAATAGTAAAGCTATTCTTTTTAGAAGAACAAAAAATCCTCAAAAATCTAAAGTTATACTTAAGAGTGTTTTAAAAAACAATACTTTTAAAGACACTGTTCTTTTAGGTAATACTTATAATGCTCTAGGAGTATTATATATTAAATCTTTACATGATAAAGATAGTAGTGCTCTATTTTTTAAAAAAGGAATTGATCTAATACAACCTACAAAAAACGATTACCTAAAAACTGTTCTTTATTATAATTACGGTGATTTACTTTTGCAAAGTAAAAGAAAAAAAGAGGGAATCTATTATTTTAAATTAACAGAAGAAATAGCTACAAAATGTAATAACTATAAAAGTTTATTTTATGTAACTAACGCTTTCGCAATTTATCATCATGTTAATAAAAATTATAAAGAAGCTATTAAAAAATATACTGAGGCTTATGAAAAATATGGTACATCTGTTAGCAACACACAAGTTGCACATTTATATTGGTTATTATCAGAAGCTTTCTTTTTAGACAAACAATATAAAGATAGTTATATATATCAAGAAAAATATATTTATTTAAAAGACAATTTATTCACTATAGAAAAAAATAAAACTTTTGAAAAACTACAAACTGAATACGAAGTAGAAAAGAAAAATAACCAGATTAGTTTTTTAGAAAAAGAAAAAATATTAGAAACTCAACGAAAAAAGTTAGCATATAGTATTGGTGGTTTATTACTTTTTATTTTAGGTTTATCTGCATTTATATATCGTTTTAAAGTACAATCTCAAAAACTGATTCGAAAACAAGAACAGCAATTACACCTAAAAGAAAAAGAACAATTACAACAAGCCCAGAAACTGGAACATATAGAAGGTTTTATACAAGGAGAAGAAAAAGAAAAAAACCGTATTGCTATAGAATTACATGATGGTATTGGAGGGAAACTGGCTGGGATTAAACATTTTGTTAGCGCATTGCATAAAACTAAAGAAACCATTGCTTTAAATGAAAATATTTCTGAAATCACTAAAGAGGTTCGTCTATTATCTCATAGTTTAAGTTATACCTATAGCTTGCAAAAACCCTTAAAATCTTTATTAGAAGAATTACAAGAGCAATATAAAAACCATTTTACGATGGAAGTTATATTGTATCCTGAAACAGAAATAAATGCTATCTCAAATAACAAAAAGCTTTTTTTATATAGAAGTATTCAAGAATTAGTGAATAATTGTTATAAATATGCTAAAACAAATCATATAACTATATCTTTAACTTACAATGAAGAGTTACTATTACTGGTAGAAGACAATGGAATTGGTTTTGATATCCACGCAACTGCAAATGGTATTGGTTTGCAAAATATTAAAGAAAAATTAATTAAATTTAACGGTACATTCCATATTGAGTCTGTTATACAACGTGGCACAACCATCATCATAAAACTACCTAAATAATGGCTATTATAAAAGTTATTCTTATTGATGATCATCAATTGTTTTTAGAAGGTTTAAAACTAACTTTAAATACGGATGCTACCATCCAGGTAACACAAACCTTTAATAAGGCAGATAAAGCTTTAACTTTCTTAAAACAACACACAGTAGATTTAGTTATTACCGATATTTCTATGCCAGATGTTAATGGTATTGAGTTTATTAAAAAATTAAAGCAGTTTAACACTACTAACAAGGTTTTAGTTATTAGCATGTTTAAACCGATTCACTACGAGAAAAGTTTTTATGATGGATATTTATTAAAAGAAACCGAAAGTAATATTGTTATACAAGCCATAAAAAGTATTGTTTTAGACAATAAATCTTTTTTTATCTATGAAAAAGAAAAAATAGATACTTTTAATTTTACAACGAATATTATTACAAAAAGAGAACGAGAAGTCATTAGTTTAATTACTGAAGAGCTTACTGTAGAAGAAATAGCAGAACGTTTATTTTTAAGTAGACATACTATAGAAACGCATAAGAAAAATATATTTTTCAAATTGCAAGTTAAAAACAATGCTGGTTTAATTAGAAAGGCTTTAATATTAGGTGTTATCAGTTAAAACCCCCATTTTAAAAAATATTTAAATGCGGAAGAAAGGTGATAAAAAAATAGTTTTATACTTTTTGATGAGCCTTTTTGATGCTGGTGAATAATCTCAACATTTGGAAAATAAAGTACTTTTTTACCAAGTTTATCAATTTTTCTACAAATATCAGCATCTTCCATATACAAGAAATACCTTTCATCAAAACCTTTTAATTTTTTAAAATCATCTGTTTTAAAAAGCATAAAACATCCATGAATAAATTCAGGGGAAAACGCTTTATCCAAATCTTTATTTCGATATTCATTTTTTAATATTTGATTTTCAGAAACATGTAATTTCCTATTTACTAAATCAAAAAAAGTTGGATGTTTTCTACAAACCTGTTGTAACTTTTTATTTGCATAAACAACTTTGGGTGTTATAAAAGAAACATCAGAATTATTTTTAATCTCTTTTATTAAATTCGGAATAACATCAGGTAAAAAAACAACATCAGGATTTAATATTAGATGAAAATCTGAATTAATTTTATCAAGAACAAGGTTATGTGCTTTTCCAAAACCTATATTTGCTCCAACAAATATGTATTCTATTTCTGAACGTTTAAAGTAGACTTCTAATACATTTATAGGTGAGTTATCGATTAAATAAAGTTTCTTTTTTGCGGGTGTTTTTAAAAAGGAATCAACCGTTTTTTTAAGTGTTTCTAAATTTTCATTAAAGACTACAATGGAAGCTGTTATCATAATTAATATGCTTTCTCATCTCCTTTAAAAACATTTAAAACAGTTTGTATAATTATTTTAATATCTAAGAAAAAAGACCAATTTTCTATATAAAATATATCTAAACGCACTCTATTTTTAATGTCAGATTTTCTTCTTATCTCTCCTCTATAACCGCTTACTTGAGCTAAACCAGTAATACCTGGTTTTACAATATGTCTTTTAAGATAATCATCAACTTCTTTTTGATATTCTAAAGATAAGCTTTCTAAATGTGGTCTTGGACCGACAACACTCATGTCTCCAAATAAAACATTTATAAACTGAGGTAATTCATCCATACTTGTTTTTCTTAAAAAAGCTCCAATTTTTGTAACTCTTACATCCCCCTTTGTAGCATGAACTTTGTCTGATTGCTCGTTAAACCTCATTGATCTAAATTTATAACACACAAACTCCTCTCCACTAATCCCCTCTCTACCTTGTTTAAAAATTAAAGGACCTTTAGATTCAAGTTTAACCAACACCCAAAGAATTGGAATTAACCATGATAAAATAAAAACACAAATAAAAAGAGAAAAGAAAATATCAAAAATTCTTTTAATATAAAAATTTTCTGCAAACTCAAAAGGAAGTTTATTGACATTTAAAACCATTAAAGTATCATCATAAAACTCTACACTTTGATTTTTACTGTATAATTCACTTGAGTTAGGAATCAGTTTTAAAACAATATTTTTATCTATTGCAAACTTTTTGATTTCCTTTATTTGATTTCTATTTAAAGATGATAATGAACAATAAATTTCATCTACAATGTTTTCTATTATGTAATCAAAAACATCTTTAAATTCTCCTAAATAATTTGAGTTCTTATATTCTTTCTCTGAGAAAAAGCCTAAATATTTGTATCCTAAATTAGATTTACTTTTAAAAAGCTTAATGATATTTTTTGAAGAATCATCAAAACCTACAACAATAGTTGTTCTAGAATTATTTCCTAGTGATCTGTATTTTTTCAATAATAAAAGCCACAAGAATTTTACTAAAGAAATACTTAAAGTAATAGAAATTAAAATTAAAAACTGATTATTTACAACTATTCCTTCTCTAAAAACTCCAAAATAAGCAAAATACCCAAGAACAAAAAGCAGAAATTGACTACCTAAAAGACTAAAAAGTCTAAGAAACCTTGTATATCTATATACTTTATAGAAACCAAAAAAATAACTTATTATTAACCAAAAAATAGAAATATAAGTTAAGAAAGAAACATTTAAAAATGCCTTGTCAGATATAAAATAAACAATAAGGTTAATAATAAAAACATCGAATAAAATTTGTAATGGTTTTATTAGGTAAGAGTATCTTTTCTTCAATTTTCTTCTATTTTAACATTTTATTAACCTCAACGTTAAAGTGACGCAAAAAATTGCTCTCTTCAAACTTTTTTGCATGATTTCTAATCCATATTGGATTAAAGTCCTTTTCTACATTTTCAAAATAATTAATTGCATCTTCTATAGATTCTGTATCTTGTTTTTTAAAAAAAATTCCAGATGACTTTGAATAATCATCTTTATTTTCTAAAACTGTTTCTAATGCCCCTCCTTTATTAAATGCAATAACTGGTATTCCATAAGACATTACTTCTAAAGGAATCATACCAAAATCTTCTTCACCCGGAAATAACAAAGCTTTTGAATTTTCAATATATTCTTTAAGTTCAATTTCTTCTAAAAAACCTTTAAATTCGATATTTGATTTAGCTTTTTTCTGCAACTTTTCTTTTTCTGAACCATTACCAATAATAATTAGTTTTTTACGGTTATTATTAAAACAATCTACTAACAAATCAATTCTTTTATAAGGTGTTAATGCACCAAAGCTTAAATAATAACATTTTTCTTCTCTTAAAACCAAAGGTTTTTCAAATAACTTACTTTCTATTGGTGGATATACAACTTCTGCTTTTCTATTATAAAATTTTTCTACCCTATTGGCCACGTTTATAGAATTAGCAACATACAAATCAACATTATTAATTGTCGTTTTATCCCATTCTTGTAGCTTTTTAAAAAAATATTTTGCTAACGGTCTTAAAATAGGGTTCATTGAATTTAAATAATCTTTAGTAAAACCCCAACAATACCTCATTGGACTATGAATATAGCAAATATGTTTCGCTTTATTTGCGATTTCAATTCCTTTTGCAGGGCCAGATTCTGATGATATAATCAAATCATATTCTTTCTTTAATTTTAAAGATTTAATTACTGTAGGGTAGAGTGGGAATATCTTTTGATAATGTTTTCTAAAAAAAGGTGTATTGTATTTTGATGTATATACATTATGTCCATCTAAATAATTCCCATAATTATCTTCATCATAAAAAAGAGTATATATATCTGCTTCAGGGAATAATTTTAAAATAGATTCTACCACCTTTTCACCTCCTCTTCTAGTAATGAACCAATAATGAATTATAGCTACTTTCATGAGTTCTATTTATTTTCTTCTGAATAAGGTAATGACGCTTTAAGTATAAAAAATGATGACATTATAATAAAGGTTATAATTCCTTTAATAACAAATAAAAATGATTCAGTAAACATTGAGATAAAAAATACTATAGAAAAAAGATATAATGCATTATTTTTCAAATAAATTAAAGGTCTAAATAACATCATAAAAATTGCTAAAACTCCAAATAAGCCAATATCTAAAAAATTCATTAGATATTGATTATGTAAGTCAGAAATTTCAAATTGAGTTAATTTTTTTTCTGATATATAATTGGTTATTTGAATTTCACCATTACCTAAACCCTCACCCATTAAAAAATAATTCTCTTTAATTATACTTAAAGCTGGTCTCCAAAGTAAAAATCTTTTATCAGAAACCGATTTCATCAATTTATCAATTAGATATTCTGATGTAAATGATAAAAATACTATAATTAATAATGGTACAATCAGAAAAAATAATTTATTAATTTTAATTTTCCGTTCATTTGATGTCCGTTTAAAAATAAACCACCCCCATACAATTAATTGACACACAATAGGTGTTCTTGGGCTAAGGTATACCAAATAAAAACTTAAAAAAATTGCGAAATAAAACGTAATCTCCTTAAAAATAGTGTTTGAGTTATTTAGAGAGGTTAGCAGTATTATATTTGCGATAACAATATTTAAACCAAAATATGTTGGATGAAAACCTAACAAATGGGGTAACTTCCACTGAAGATAAGTATCGTCCATTGTGTTAACAAAATCGACATGAGTCAAAAAAAAGCACCCTAAATAAATTAATGATATAATTGAAATTAGGAGTACTATTTTTACATAAAATTTACCAAAAAAAATAATTTCTGATATTGACCATTTCTTACAAAAAATAAGAAAAGGTAGTATTATAAAAGAAGTATGTCTTTCTAAGATTTTTAGTGCGTCTTTAGAATTATCTGCAAATAAAAAAGCAATTCCAAAAACAAGAAAATAGCCTAAAAAAGGCCAAACCCATTTCCATTTTAAAGAAAAATTTTGAAATGTTTTAAATTTAACAACCCAAACTAAAAACAGTAATAAAATAAAGAAAGGAACTAGTTTAATAAATAAAAGTGCTACAAAAATTGTAATCACCAATAGAACAGAAAAAATATTTTCTTTATATGTTTTTAATATTTTCAGCATCTAACTCTTTTCCTTTATAAATTAATACGGCGCAAATTATACCAAACTGAGAAATTAGTAACTCTGCAAATAATGACGCTCCTGTTGCGTTAGTTATCATTAAACCTAATAAGAAAAAAGAAAATATTTTTCCCATTTTACCACTATTGAATAATAAATAAAATAGGGTGATAAAAAAGCACAAAAGAAATAATAATGAAAAAATCCCTCCATATCCTAATGTTGCAACATAAATGCTTTCTGGTAAATCTACATGGAATAACTCTTCTCCTATAATTGTTTCTTGATTTTCTAAAATTTCACCAAATCTTGTCCTATTAAAACCAACACCTGTAAAAATATTCCATGGATTAGCTGCTAAAAAAGCAAAAAACAGATACCAAGTATTAAATCTAAAGTTGACACTTCTATCTAAACCACCGGTATCGGATATACTTTTTATCATGTGTTTTATTTTATGCAAAATCACAATCTCTGGAGACCAAATAATAAATACTAAAAAAAATACAATTATTCCTGCACAAGAAAATAAAACAGCTTTACGATTAATCCAATTTCTTGTTAAAAAATGATGCAAAACATAAAAGAATATTGTTAAAAACAACAGTAAAATTGCTTCTCTAGATGTAATAAAAGACAAGTTTATTAGAATTAAAGCAATTAATATTTTACTCTTTTTATACTTCGTTTTAAAAAAATTATTTACAGCTAATATTAATATGATTACTAAGTAACTACCATAAATACCATGATTACCTCCTGTTCTTATAAAACTAAAGCTAGAAATATCAAATGCCAAATTAGACATCCCTGTTGGCATAAAACTTGCATTCCATGTAGAATATGAAACATAGTAATCCCAACCAATATCCATTATTAAAAAATTAATTAAATAAAATCCCAATGAAAATAATACGCAAAGAAGTCCGTATTTCAACATTTGATTAATTATTTTTAATTTAAGGTATTTAGGGTTGTTTAAAAGAGTAAAAATAGCTGTTGCATATAATAGATATTTAAAACCTTTTATGAGTCCAACTGGATCAAAATAAAAAAACAGCGAAACTATTGTACTAATTAAAATGATTAAAATAGAAATCATTAAAAAAAGAAACGGTAATGATTTTTGTTTAATTGCTCTTAATTTAAAGTTACAAGCAAAAACAAAAAATATAAGCAAGGGTTCTTGTATTAAAAACCTTATGTTAGGACTTATTTCAATTTTAAATGAAATAGGTATCGTAAGAAGAAGAAATAATAAGATTCTATAAGCCATCTAGAATTTGTTCATACAAAGTTTCATGATTTCTAACCATTTGATTTACAGTAAAATGCTGTTCAAAAACATGTAAAGAGTTTCTCCCATATTTTTTTAACTTGTCATTATCAGAATATAAAGCCATAATAGCTTCTACTGCTTTTGTAGAATTCCCTGAAGGATATAATATTCCATTTCTTTCATGTAAACATACTTCATTATTCCCTACAACATCTGATGCTATTATTGGTAACCCAATAGAAGATGCTTCTACCAAAGCAAAAGGAAGTCCTTCCCATCTTGCAGTTGTAAGATACACATCAGTTACTGTAAAATATTCAGAAATTTCATCATGATTTTTAAATCCAACAAAATCTATATTGGTAAGATTTTCTTCTTTAGCTTTTTGTTCGAGTATTAGCTTGTCATCTCCATCACCAATAAAAATAAATTGAATATTTTTATGGTTTTTAAGTTTTGATGCAATTTCATACATCAATCCCATATTCTTTTGAACATCAAATCTTGAAAGAGTCGCAATAACAAACTTATCTTTATATCTGCTTTCTAATTCAGAATTTATTTCTTTTTTCAAAGGTTTTATTCCATTATATATATGAGATGACAAACTCTTTTTAAGTACATTATTATCTATACATTGTTTTTGCTCACCTTTTGATACATTTATTACTTGATCAGTAAAAAGCGTCATAAACCTTTCGTAAACAAAGTATAACTTTCTTTGAACTGTTGAATAATCATGAATATGAAAACCTCTATACGCATACAAAACTTTAACTTTTGGACAAAATAATTTTATAAACCGATAAGAACCAGCTCCTTTCCCATTAGCTTGTAAAACTTGTATATCATGCTTTTTTACAAATTTAATCAATGAAAAAAGATGTTTTACGGTAAACTGTCTATGTGGTAAAAAACACATATCTTTTACTCTGTTATTAGATTTCCATATATTATAATAAGGTTCATCTTTGGGCGATGCAATATATATATCAAATTTATTTGACATATTGTTTATCATCGTGTTTATATAGTTAGGTGCGCCCCCATAATCAGCTCTAACCGTTACATGAATCATTCTTTTTCTCATTACTTACTTTTTATAAAAAAATATCTAAAACTTAATAAATTATAAAATAAAAACACAGTTAATGTTGATACTAATATACCGTAAATACCCCAAGACAGACTAAATCCTAAAGAAAAATTAAGCACAATATTAACAAAAAAACCAACAACAACAATTTTTACAAGTCTATTTATCTTGTTTTCTTTATAGTAAAATCTATAGAACAAATCCCATATCATATATAATGGTGTTATTAAAATACCCAGATAGATAATGTTTTTAAAGACATTTATATTTTCTATGTGAAAATTATTTTTAATTACATCTTCCAATAATTCAATAGCTACTAACAATATAATGATGCCTAAAAAAAAGAACGGTGCCAATTTTTTTAATGTATTGTAAAATATCGCTTTAATATCTTCTAAACTTTTTGCTTTGTTTATTTGCACAAAAAAATTAGATCTTATATCTAAAGATTGCCTAATCATTAATGGTGCATATAGTCCATAAGTATAATATGTTATCTGTCCCTCTCCAAGAAAAGATAGAAAAAATTTATCTGAAATATCTATTAAAGAGATCACCACTAAAATTAAAAATACTTTATACAATGTTTCCTTTTCTAAATCCAGTGTTACCAAATTATCATTTCCCTTTCTATAAATTGAGATATAGAACCTTGAAAATAATAATATAAATACTAAAAACTCAGAAATTAGCAGTGATAACGAAATTGATAAAAAATTGTCTTCTGACTTTAAAAAAGTTAGTATTGATATGAGCAGGAGTATATCGAAAATTGCAATTAATAAATAATACAATAATACTTTTGAGTTCGATTCTTTATATCTAAATAACAATAAAAAGTAGTTTGAATTTATATTTAAAATCCCCCATAAAGAAAGGACTAAAATATGAGTAGTTATTTCTGAATCTTCTGAGAAAATCAATGAAATTGTCACTAAAATAAAACTAAGCATAAATGATAACTTATTTAAAACAATATTAAATTTTTTAATAAAAGTTAAATTATCCTTAAACTGGTTAAGTTGATGAGAATAGGTGATTTCAAAAAGAATATTTATTAAAATTACAACGCCAACAATAGATTTAGCAAAATAAAAATTATCTAATGCTGTTGAAACAGAAAAAAAAAACAATAAATATAATGTTCTAAAAACACCTAAGCCTTTAGTTATTATTTTTATAAATATTTCTTTTGTTAAAAAATCTACCTTTAAAGCCATCTTGATAAAAAGTAATCTTTACTGTAGGTTAATATTCTTTGGTGTTTTTTTAGCATCTTATCTTCTTTAAGCTTTCCCAATGCTATTAAATGATTGCTTTTCCCATACTTTTTAAGTAGCAATTCTAATTGCTTAAATATTTCACTAAATTTATTTACTAAATAATCTTGAGAAGAAATAAAGAAAAAATCTTGTATTCCTTCTTCATCAAATGGATAACCTTTAGAAATTTCTTTAGAATTCTCTTTAATTAGTGGATAATTTTCTTCTAACAATTCTTTACCTTTTTCCTTAAAAGTAATCCAATCTCCAGAATAAAAAATATTTGGATTTAAATCTGATATTGTGAATTTATTTAACAAACACATATCAAATCTTGTAACAATGACCAAATCATATTTCTGGTCTGAGTTTTTTACTAAATCACAAACTTTTTTAAAGCTATACCACCTAGAATAAATATTATTAACTCTTTGTAATTCGTAACCTTTGCCTAATTTTTTTTTTATTTTTTCTTTAAGGAGAACCTTAACTGATGGTTTTTTAAATTTTTTTGACTTCTCGAATAAATAATCTTTAGGTTTTAACTTTTCTAAAACAGCATCTTTATAATCTATTGACCAAGAGTGAAGGAAAACATCAAAAGTACAGTCTTTATTATGTTCTATGAGATTCTTTTGTATTAAATCAAATTCATGATCAAAACCTACGGGTAAACCTCCGTTCTTAAAATTATGCCCTTTGGCAATTCCGTGATAACAAAGTGCAACTTTCAATCGTTAATAATTTAAAGGATTTAAGGAAAGAAAACTATTTAGATCGTCTGGTGTACCAATACCATACATCTTTTTTGCATCGATTAAAAAGTGTGTTATTTTCTTATTATCATTTATTGCATAATTATATATTGGGCAAGTATAAAACTCATTATTTACACGATCGTTTCTTACTATCATATCTATAGCATAATCTACACAATCCTTTCCTTTTGAAAAAAGGTACAATCCAACTGTAGCAAATTCAGAAATGGCTTCTTTTTCCTTTACTTCTGTTACCCAAGCATCTTTATCAACTTTAGCAAAAGACCATTTTGGGTTTCTTTCTTCATCTTTAAATGTTAAGATTGAACCATTTGCTTTTTTATCAAAACAATCTTTTAAATAAGATTGAATATCTATGTCTACTATTTGATCGCAATTTGCTAATAACAAAGGAACATCATTATTTATATACTTTCTTGTATGTAAAACAGTGCATATAGCACCTTCTGTTACTTGATCTATACCAACTAAAATTATATGATGTTTCTTCTCAAGTTCTTTTAAAATTTCTCTTTCTGATTCTATATGCTCTTTTCTAGCAATTAAAATATAAGTTGCATCTTCAATTTTTAAATTCTCTATAACTCTCTCAATCATTGGTTTCCCAAGAACATCAATAAATGGTTTTGGTTTATTATAACCTACTTTAGAAAACCTACTTCCTAAACCTGCCATGGGAATTACTACATTAATCTTCATAAACTCCTATATATTTATCATTATTTGCACCTGGCAATTTTGTAACTGTTGTAATTGTATCTTCTAATACTTCAAAATCTGTATCTTGAAAAGGAGGGATAACCAAAATGTCTCCTTTTTCCAATATTAAATCATTCATTCTTACTTTTCCGGAAACAATAACGGTAATTTCTGTGGCAATTTTATGAAAATGCCTTTCTTCTGAATCTCCTTTTTTATAATTCTTAACAGCTACTTCTACATCATTTGTTTTGTAAAGAGAAGGCTCGAAGTTTCCAACAAACCAACCTAATTTCATCTCTTTAAGATTACTTTTAACGAGTTTCGTTTTCATATTCTCTTATTTTTTTTGGTGAATAAAAGCTTTGGTATCTTTCAGAACCTATCTCGAAAGCGGTTATCTTCTTATTTTTTAGAATAAGTTGGTTAATTGACGGAGATATATAATACATTCCGTTAATATCTGATCCTTTTTCTATTGATTCCATTGCGCCATTTACAAAATCTAAACCATGTTTAAAATAATAGAATCCTGCAATTGCATGTTTACTTAATGGTCTTTTTTCTGCTGTTTCTACAACATTTCTATCATCGTCATATCTTATATAAGACCATCTTGGGTGTACAGAATTAAAAGTAATTAACCCTACATCAGATTTTTTTTCTCTAAACGATGAAAGAACTTCATTAAAATTGCAATCAAGAATTTGATCTCCATTACAAATAATAAGTTCTTCTTTATTATTAATATGTTTAATTCCCAATAAAATGCTACACAATGCACCTTTAGTATTCTCATTTACTTTTACAACACTACATTTTTCTGCTAAAAGTTTAAGAATGTTGTGTAAATGAAATTTTTTACAATCTTCCGAATTTACTATAAAAACAAATTCAAATTCATCATTTATATTCGATAAATTCTCTATAACATGCTGAATCATAGATTTTCCTTTTATTTCAACTAAAGGTTTCGAAAATGGTGAGTTCTTATCATCAAAAAAGCTACTCTTTCCCGCTATTGGTATCAATATTTTCATAGACTTTATTCAAAAAGATTTATATGTTTGTGAATATTTAAATAGTTCACATCTTCAACTGTTTCTACTTCCATAACATTAGCACCGCTTGCTTTTGCAGCTGCAATACCGTGTTCATTATCTTCAATAATTAAACATTCTTTAGGTTTTAATCCTAATCTTTCTATAGCATTAATATACATTTCTGGGTCCGGTTTACCTTTAGAAACATCTTGATTAGATATAAAAAACTCCATATAACCTAATAAAGAGGCTTTATCTAACATTATTTGCACAGAATTTCTAACAGAATTAGAGCAAACAGCCAATTTATATCCCGAACTTTTAAGTTTAGACAATGCAAATTCATGGTAAAACTTTGGTTTGCATTTTTGATGAACTATTTCCATCGTATATTGTTGCTTAAGTCTATTGATAAAGTTGTGTAATTCTTCTGGTAAGCCCCTTTCTAAAGAAAGCATTTCTAATTTCTTTTTAGTTGGTAAACCATCAAAAGTAACTAAATGATCATATCTAGAAATCTCCATACCAAATAACTCTAATGCCTTATTTAAGGCCTCATAATGCCAGTCTTTAGCATCAATGAGCACGCCATCCATATCAAAAATAACAGCTTTTATTTTTCCCATTTAAAAAAACTTTTTGCTTCTACTGGTTTATCAGTACAAATATTAACTTTAAGATTGTTTGTAACATCAAAATAATTTCTATATTCACTCCATTCGTTTGTATAATCTCTTTTGTGTAACTCAGGTGAAACAATACATATTGATTTATTATTATCTATGTGATTTTGAATCTTTTCTTTTGTAATCCAATTATTAAAAAACTCGTCAAGCCAAACACCTTTTGCTTCTGAATAAAAAGATGGATTTTTCTCGTATTCACTTTCCCTAGTATAAGTGTTCATTCCTTTATTTAAATAACCTAAAGCATCTGGTACAGACATATCAAAAACAAAATAATTTTCAATATTATACTTTTTAAGAAGCTTTAAAAGTAAATCTTGTAATCCGTCTGACTTTATATTTAAAGCTAATGGCATCGTTTTATCAAAAGAATTAAAAATCTGAAAAAACATATCTACTGTAATCGAGTCTTTTGTTGGAATATCGTGTGATATTACCAAATCTCCATTAAAATCTCTAATATCTGTTTCGGTTCCAAATCCTAAAGAGAAAGATCTTTCAAAGGCAATTTTAGTGTTTTTTTCTTTATCATCTAACCAATAACCCCTATGTGAAATAATCATATGTTTTTTCTTTTTTTTAGCTAAAATAAAATTAATTACTTGACTTATAAATGAGTATTTTTATTTTAATAGCTTGAGCAAAAATAAGTATATTGTTAATATTCACAAGTTTTTTATACATTAAATTCAATAGATGATATTTCTTACCAAAAAGAAGGTGTATACACTTATCACTCTGATTTTTTTAGATAATAATCTAAATGAACTACCTCGATGCAAGCATACGAGATATCTGAATAAAAATTAGAATAGTTTCAATTGTTTTACCTTGTGCAATACATCATAATCTTTTTCCATTCCTTGGTTACGAACATATTTCGATATGGTCCTTTCATCTCCAAACTTGCTTACTGTATTCACAAAATATCCACTAGACCAAAAAGCTCCTCCCATAAGACTTTCTTAACTTCCGGATGTCTTTGAAAAATCTCTCTTGCAGTGATACTCTTCAACATCTTAACAATTTGAGTCGGACTTTTCATCGGAATAGATTGAAGTAAAAAATGAACGTGATCTTTATCTGTGCCAATCTCTAAAAAATGAACTTCATAGCGCTTCTCTATTTCCATACATATATTGACCAATGTCTGATCAACTGACTTATCAAAAACTACCCTGCGATATTTCGTTGGGCACACAAAATGGTAAAGCAATACAGAAACATTATGTGATTTGTGAATATATTTGCTCTCTGAGATACACAAATATGTTACTTACGCTGCAAGCAGCGGGGAATTGAACCCTAAGAGATTAAAACGCAATAAAAGTATTTCTCAAATTTTTTAAATCAATGTTTAAACCCATTTTACAGAATATGATTTCTTTTTTTAAGTTTTAAATTAGATAAAACTAACCTAGCTTATAGAATTCATTGTACCATTTTACAAACTGCCTCACACCTACGTCAACAGATACTTTACTGGCATACCCTAATTTATCAAGATATTCTGTATCTGCCCAGGTCTGAGGCACATCTCCTGCTTGCATTGGCAAATACTCTTTTACGGCCTCTATTTGCAAACTATTCTCAATAGCCGAAATAAAACCCTTTAAAGATTCGGGCTTTCCATTACCTATATTAACTAAACAATATGCTGGTTCTTTATTTGTTTTTACAGGTGGATGTTTTATAACAATTTCTATACCATTAATAATATCATCTATATAAGTGAAATCACGTTTCATTTCACCATTATTAAACACTCTAATAGACTCCCCTTCAATAATAGCTTTTGTAAATAAAAATAAAGCCATATCAGGTCTTCCCCAAGGACCATAAACAGTAAAAAAACGGAGCCCTGTCGTTGGAATATTATACAAGTGGCTGTAAGCATGTGCCATTAATTCATTACTCTTTTTAGTGGCTGCATATAAGCTAATAGGATGATCAACCTTATCTTTAACTGAAAAAGGCACTTTTTTATTCTCTCCATAAACACTAGAACTACTTGCATACAATAAGTGTTTAATTTCATAAATCCTACAACACTCTATAATATTAAGAAACCCTACAATATTACTCTGTACATAAGCATCCGGATTCTCTATACTATATCGAACACCTGCTTGAGCTGCTAAATTTATAACGATATCAAATTGATTCTTCTTAAATAAACTCTCTAAATACTCTTTATCCTCTAAATTTACTTGCACAAAAATATATTTACTATACTTTGTACTTTTAACTTCATTTTTCCATTTTATCTTTTCTTTCTCTATACCTGTTTCTTGTAATCTAGCATATTTTAGATTTATGTCGTAATAATCATTAATGTTATCAATACCGACAACGCTATTTCCTTTTTCAAGTATTTTTTTTGCTAAATGAAACCCTATAAAACCAGCTGTTCCTGTAATTAATATTTTTGCCATAAGTATGTTAAAATTTTTATTTTATAAAAAATTGTAAACAAAATATTTTTAAGATCATAGAATATTATCTTTTTGAGATAGTATTTATTCAATAAACTAAAAATGAAATCAGAAAAAAGTATACCCAACTCCCTTTTTTTTCAAACAATAAAATGCTTATTATAATATTACTTCTTCTAATTTTAGAAGTACTGAATCTTTTTCAGATAAAACAATTTCTTTCTCGTGTAATTTCCAATCAATTCCCAAATTTTTATCATTATAAATCACACCAACTTCTGAATCTGGATGATAATAGTTATCACATTTGTAAGACACAATTGTATCTTCTTCTAAAACTGAAAAACCATGCAAGAAACCTCTAGGCACAAATAATTGTTTATTATTATCTC
>JQIA01000682.1_pt1 | contig 17732 bp, 9 predicted proteins | sample 811431 | NCBI WGS metagenome assembly JQIA01 (sample SAMN02998118, study PRJNA258478) | marine sediment metagenome | biome: marine; feature: seafloor; material: sediment; isolation source: oil-polluted sediment collected from 3 locations (0.5 km, 0.7 km and 0.9 km)... | place: USA: Gulf of Mexico ...
CTGGTCATTCCCCAGGTGGTATTTCTCTTATTACAGGTAAGCTTTTGATTGCTGGTGATACCTTATTTCAAGGTTCCATAGGCCGTTCAGATCTTCCCGGCGGCAATCATAATACACTGATTTCAAGTATAAAAAAGAAACTGCTACCTCTTGGTGATGATGTTACAGTCATTACCGGACACGGTCCGTCTACAAATATTAAAGCGGAAAAGCAGTTTAATCCGTTTCTAAAATAAAAGATTCCTCAGAGTTACAAAAAAAGCGCAATCTTTAAGATTGCGCTTTTTTTATTTTTGATGGCGTTGTAAAAAGCCCCATCAGACTATTGAAGTATAATAAGTACTACTTCATGCCTGACCAACCAAGAAGGAATGGAAATTTAATAACTTAAACGAATTTCATCCTTATTTAATATCCATTCCTAAATCTTATATATGAACCCTTTCCCTTAGGCATCGACATACTCCATATTTAACTTGCCTCTTTATGTAGTCTGAATGCAAAGCTTTTAACTTTCCGGACGTCAAGCGGTGTGCCATCATCATAAAAGAAGAATAGCGGGATATCTTTCTGGTGTCTTAAAAGACTCTCCTCAATGATACTGTTATCACACCCCCAGCAGCTGGTCATTAAAACGCCATCATAATTTCCATTTTCCCAGTAGTTTAATACATTACCTACGGCATACCCTGCTCCACCGTTTGTTTCAGGGTCGATAATATTTTTCGTTCTTTCAAGTGCGGCTTCAAGATCTGGAACCGGTAGCCAAGAGTTCTCTTTTACAACAGCCTTGTAGAGTTTTTTTCTTATTGAAACCATTACAGAAAGATACATTTTATTTTGTTTTTCACTGGCTCCCCTGCCAAACATAAACTCAGGTTTAATCCTTCCCAGATATTCCAGAAAGTCACTGAAGGGCTCGTAAACTGTTCGAACCTTCATATCACTCAGATATTTAAATATACCGGCACTTGCAAAATCATTTCCTTTTGTCATTGCATCGCCTGAAACAAATATTGTTCTGTAGGCATCTTCTGCGAGTGTTTTCTTTTCCATTTTGTTAAATGCTTCTGAAGCCTTTTTAACGATCTTCTTTAGCTGGAACCAATGAGAGACGGGTTGTCCTAAGCTGCCAATCCCTTTTTTTGCAGGTGTCGAAATCAACTCTACAACGGTTTCACTGTATTTTTTATAAATTTTATTAGAAGCACCTTCAACCAATTCAGATGCCTGATGATATAGGTAAAATTGTCTGATAATATCAGTTGCTGCAATACCCGCAATAAGTGTTGCTGACATCACAGCTCCACCGGCAATTTTCATTGCCGAAATGGTTACCTGATCACTCAACCCCATATTCTCTACTGAAATGCCGTCTTTAATACCATACATACCTGCCCTGCACATACGCCCGGTAACCTGCATTAACCGTGTCTCTTTGTCGTCGAAGGAATTGTTTTCGAGATATTCTTTGAAAGCACCCCATATCAACTGATAAGACATACACTCTTTACCGGAACAATCAGATTTCCCCCTTGAGTAGTTCTCCTCAGAAAGCGGTGGTGCACAGGTTGTATCATACCCATGGGATCTGTATAAACCGGCATATAAATCTCCAAGATAATCAATACTGCTCAGAAATACATATCTGACATTCTTATCCAGATACTTCATTTTTTTACCACCAAAATTAAGTGCGGCCAGAAGATTTTCATTACCTTCAGTGACATTTTCAGCTTTATATTGTTTCACTGATTGTAGAAATGCCTGAATACGTGTGACAAATCCTGCACCACCACCATGGCCATCACTTTCAAGAATCGTATGAGGATATCCCGCCATCAGTGAGGTAAATACATGTTCAAGAAATGATGCCGGGCCACAGCCAAAGGAGGCCAGCATCAACGGGTACGCATTTTTCATTTTCCTGGCCGACTCAGCAACTCTAAGATAACGGTTGGAATCGCCCCAGTAGACTTTCCCCATCTTTGAGACGTTTTCATCAATCGGAAAACAGTCCATAGGAATAGCCATTGCACCATTCTGCCTTAACAGATCTGGAATTTTAGAATTTGCCGCTTTTTCATGAATCACATGTAGAGAACCGCACACCACAACAACCGTGAATGAATTTGCTTCAGCATAATCAATAGCCTCACGTCCGATTTCATCCAGATAATTTTCAAAGTCTTCCTGAGCCTGAATGCCTTTTATAACTGCAGGGCGGATTTTTGCGTCATCTATACCAAATTCTTCCGTAAGAATTTTAATATTTTCTATTGTTTCAAGACTCTCCAAGCCTTTTGAAAAATCAAATTTCGGAATCAATATTTTAGTTTTTTTACCACGGGCAATGGCAGCTTCCCTGACCATTTCCGGCATCGCCTGCTCAGAGACACAAGCTTGGCCGCCGAGACCATCCCGATCATTGATTTCAAGAATTTTTGGAAACATCAGATAAGGTTCATCCGTATCACAGATAGCATGGGCAATCTTCACTGGTCCGCATGAATCAAAGCTGTTACACAACCTTTCACCGACAGCAAGGGACTTTGAATCTGATTTAAGAAATTTAACCGAAAGACCAAGATCGTCAAGAATAGTTGCAAAGAACGGAATATAACCTCCGACGGGCCCTGTTAATGGAATCGTAACCACCGGCCTGCCCTCTATTATTGATTCGTATTCATCGATTCTTTGAGCTCTCTTCGCAAAAGGGTCAGGAGCATCTTTTTCAAGTTTTAACCCCTTTGCTGAAATTTCATATTTTGGGCAGGCGCCACCTGAAGTCGCCACTTTTTTGATATCATTAAACAGGATCGTTGTGCGTTCTATCGGGCACATTGTATTGCAAGATGAATCTCTGCAGATAAACTCAGTTTTCTCAACAATCTCAGCCTCAAGAAGCCTTTGAGTATCGAGGGGTACCTCATTCAACAGCTTTGCACTGCCAATCTCCTCAATGGTATTCAACCCGATCCCCCATGCACCCATTGCACCCGGATTTGGCGGAACAATAATTTTTCTTTCGGTGACTGAGGCAAGTGTCCATGCAAGTGAATCATTTGAAGCAGGCTTACCCTGAAAGAATATTTTTTCTCCGAGAGTCCTTTGTCCCATCACCCTGTTCAAATAATTAAAAATAACCGAATACTGAAACCCTGCAAAGATATCTTTCAGTTCAAATCCTTCCTGTATTGCCTGAGCTCCGGCCTCAGCTATAAAGACCGTACACATCTGGCCCAAATCGGGTGGTCTTTCAGATGTTTTTGCAAGTTCTACAAACTCACTTATTTCATGAACATCATAAAAAGCCGCCTGTTCTTCAAGAAAAGATCCCGTACCGGCACTGCAGGCTTTATTCATATCACTTTCAATAATCCGGCCGTCTTTTACCCGAATATATTTTGCATCCTGTCCACCAATTTCCACTATCGATAAATCTTTCCCAGAATCAGGATCAAGACGGATTGCTGCAGTTGCATGAGCAACAATTTCATTCAGCACACAAATAGTATTACTCTCAATTTCATCTTTTTGAAAAACTGAACGGGTCAACGTTGCAACAGCTTCTCTACCAGAACCAGTCAGCCCGATACCTCTAATATCAGGGTTTCCCTTTTTAAGAATATCATCAATAAGACGTCTGGCAGCATCAACTGGGTTACCCTTAGTTCTATCATAAACATCCAAAAGGGGTTCACCGGTCTCTATAGATGTTAAAACCGCTTTGGCTCCGGTCGAGCCTAAATCCATTCCCAAAACCGCAGGTTGTTTTTCCCAGTCTTCGCAATAGACAGTTTCAGGTAAAACTGTAACGTTTTCTTTTGATTTAACCGCAGGCTGCATTACATGAAATCTTTTTTTACTGATACTTATTAATTCTTCAGAATTTTCAGGTAGTGAAACTGAGTTGTTTTTCAAACTCTCCAAAGCAATTAAAATAGCTCCTTCAGCTTCAAATGTAAGCGGATTTTTTGGATAAGTAATGGTTTCATTTATTGTTTCCTCAAAAGCATTCTTAAGTGAATCAACCTGGGTACAGCCACCAATAAAATAAACCGGTCCATCAACTTTATTTCGGGAAAGCAAAGCTGAGATATTTCCGGCAACAGATGAGAAAAAGCCCTTGAACAAATCGCTGGTTTCTTTACCCTGATTTGCATAGTGCGTCATTTCACTTTTAGAAAAAACAGAACACCTTGCCGTTATTGGAATAATACCGTCCGCATTTTTTGCAAGCTTGTCGGCCTCCGCAATCTCAAGGCCAAATCTCGCAGAAATTTTCTGTATGTTTTCACCCGAGCCAGATGAACATTTATCATTTTCAAGGTATTGATAATAAATTTTTTTTGATTTTCCATTCAGCTCTAATGCCGGTAGTCTTGAAATCACACTGTAACCGGAGGCGCCAGCACTAACAAGATTCATTGTTTCAGGAAATGATGAATCAGCATCAAGAATTGCCTCCCGGCATGCTTCTTCAGGAAAAACCATTACCGGGGCAACGAGTTCTTCTGCGTAATGCCCTGTTGCTCCAAGAGCTGAGCATGAGGAAATATTCTTTTCGGTATACCATTTTTGGAAGACCTTAAAAGGATTACCATCGTGAATGATATATTCCGATTCCTCAATTTCAACTTTACCGTTTTCATCAACTTCAGCAATCGAAAAACCTGCTGATGCCTTGCCTAAATCACATCCGGCTATTCTGTGTTTCATCATTCTTTCTCCTGGTTAATAAATCTTTTTTTCCAGAGTATCGCTTTGCATTTCAGGTTTGACTATACACTTGACAATTATTTTTTAAAGAGTCATATATGACATATTTCATGCTTTTTATGCCAAGCAATAATTAACAGGCTCGTTTATGACAACGCACACAATTTCACTTCTGGCTCTTAATGATTGTCTTTCTTCAGGTATCACAGGTATTGTGGATACTTTTAATATTGCCAATATTCTCTGGATGACCTCACCTGAAAACAATGGAGCACCCCTTTTCAACACTGAAATTGTTTCTGTCACTGGCGAGCCGGTAGTCACCAACGGTGGGATCACTCTTTCCACATCCAAATCAATTTCTGAAGTTGAAGAAACGGACCTGATAATGGTTCCGGCACTACTCATGCCCTTTGATCTAAAAAGTGAAAAAGTAATGACCGCTCTTGAGTGGATCAAAAAATCTTACGATAAGGGAACCACTATTGCGTCAACCTGTACCGGCAGTTTCCTTGTAGCCGAGACTGGACTTCTAAATGGTAAAACAGCAACAACAAACTGGCATTTTGCCAATATGTTCAAGCAAAATTATCCTGAAGTAAACCTGAGGATTGATAAAATGGTCACCGAAGATAAAAATATTCTCACCTCAGGGGCTGCAACGGCATTTTTAAATTTATGCCTCTATTTTGTAAAAAAATATGGCTCTAACAAACTTGCCTCTCTGGTTGCAAAAACAATGCTGATAGATCCTGATAAGCAAAGTCAGGCGCCATATATGCTTCATGATTTCTGGAAGAGCCACTTAGACACTCAGATTCTTTCTGCTCAAAACTGGATGGAAAAAAATTTTGCAAACAAAATTTCAATTGATGAAATAGCAGACCAAGCCGGTATAAGCCACAGACACTTCAAGCGGCGTTTTAAAAAAGCAACGAATGAAACGCCCCTTGCTTACCTCCAGCACCTTAGAATTGAAAAAGCAAAACAGCTTTTGGAAAGTTCTCTTGAGACAATCAATGAAATTACCTGGCAGGTTGGTTATGAGGATATCAATTCTTTCCGAAGACTTTTCAAAAAAAATACAGGGGTGTCTCCAAAGGAATTTCGGAATAAATTTTCAGCACTCTAATTCCCGGAGCGGTAAAGTCACTTTCGAAATATTGTATTATTAACATAATCGATTGATTTTATGCGTATCTTGTGGTTTAATTGTATGATATTAAATCAAATTACCAACCCGGAAAATTACTAAATAGAAAACGACTGTTTAAGTTATTATAGTTGGCTTTGCCGGAGGGAAAATGCATTACCGAAAACAACTTCTTATGAAGTTAACCATTCTGATTGTTGCAGCTCTTTTCATCTGCCCGACACACATTACAGCTGAAGAAACGGAGATACTTGATCTTGATCTTTCAAGTCTTATGCAAATTCAAATCACTTCTGCAGGACGAAAGAAACAGAAACTTGTTGATGTTCCTGCCGCCGTTTACGTTATAGATCAGGAAGATATCCGGAATTCCGGAGCAACCTACCTTCCGGAGTTGTTAAGACTTGTCCCCGGGCTTCAGGTGTCACGAATCAGCGCCGGGAAATGGGCAATCACTTCCAGAGGTTTTAACGGTACATTCTCAAATAAACTTCTTGTTCAGATTGACGGGCGAAGTGTCTATTCGCCAGCTTATTCAGGCGTATACTGGGATATGCAGACTGTTATATTAGAGGATGTTGAACGTATTGAAGTGATCCGTGGTCCCGGAGCAACCCTTTGGGGCGCAAATGCTGTCAACGGTGTCATAAATGTAATTACAAAAGAAGCCTCGGACTCCATAGGAATGCTTGCCAGTGGGACAATAGGAGAGCATGAAGATGGAACAGCCTCGGTGAGAGTTGGCAAACAATTGAGCAGTGACCTATATGGCCGGTTTTACGTTAATCATCATTCTGAAGATTCATTTACCTACCTTGCCGATGAAAGTGATGCCCATGACGACTGGGGGATCACCTCGGGTGGATTTAGACTCGACAGTGATCTTGGGCTTAAAAATTCCTGGACACTTCAAGGGGATCTGTATGACGGTAAAAGCCATCAGCAAGTTTATCCCTACTGGGAAGAAGGAGCCCTTCTACCACAAAAGGTAGATGATACAATCGATCTTAAAGGATATAATATCACAGGTCGCTGGGAGCATAACAACTCTGAAAAAAACTCTATAACATTTCAGGTCTATTTTGATCATACTGACAGGCAGGAGATCTACATCGGCCAGACTCACGATACGATTGATTTTGATTTTCAGCATCGTTTTCAATTTATGAAAAGGAACGATATCGTCTGGGGCATAGGCTACAGAAATATCGATGACAGTTTCAATAATACGTACATGGCATCGATCCTTCCGGACAGTAGAAGAGTTGATCTTTTCAGTGGATTTATTCAGGATGAAATTAATCTGATTCCCCGGACACTATGGCTCACACTAGGTACAAAAATCGAGCACAATGAATACACTGATACTGAAATACAACCGAGTGCCCGCTTTTTATGGAAGCCAAAAGAAAATCAGAGTGTGTGGGCTTCAGTCTCCCGTGCTGTGAGAACACCATCCCGTGCAGAAGACGGCAGCAAAGTTGTTATGGGAGTTGTTCCTTCTCCCCCCTACCCAATAATTTATGCTTATGGCAATAAGGACATGGACGCAGAAGAGGTACTCTACTGGGAAACCGGATATCGATTCTTAAGCAACAGCAGTTTCTCATTTGATGCAACTTTCTTTTACAACGATTACGAAAACCTCCTCGATTTTGTCAATACTGATCCTGCAACAATAAACTTTATGAGCGGTATGACAGGCAGTAGTTATGGGTTAGAATTTAATACCGAATGGAAGCCGCTTGAATGGCTTAAAACAGAACTCAATTATAGTTATATTGAACTAAATATGCAAAGCATACCTAACAAAACCACAAACACTGATATTGTTGCCGAAAATTCAAGCCCTCAGCATCAGGTATCCCTTAGAACAGCTGTTGATGTCACAACAACCCTTCGATGGAACGTCATGACACGTTATGTCGATGAACTCAAGATACCTAGTGCTATTGCTTATCAAACCGGGAAAAAAGTTGATGCCTACACGGAGATCGATACAAATATTATCTGGGCACCTATGAAAAACTTAGAAGTGATGCTTGCAGGGCAAAACCTCACAGATTCAAAACATCTGGAATTTGTAAATGAATACTTTACACCAGCCGTTGAAATTGAACGGAGTTTTTACCTTAAAATTACCTGGAAACAATAGAATATCTAATGAAAAAGATCCTTCTTATAATCATATTTCTTATAACATGCTGTACACTCGAAGTGACAGCTGCGGAGATCTCTTCAGAAGCCAGAGTGAAGGCGGCTTACCTCTATAATTTCGTCAAATTTATCAAATGGCCCAAGAACACTTTCAAGGAAAGCTCTTCACCAATCATCATCGGTATTCTAGGGGAAAATGCCCTATTTGAACAGCTTGCCCCTCTAAACTCAAGAAAAGTACGTAATCACCCGATTGAAGTAAAATACTTTGAATCCATGAAAGAAGCTCAAGGCTGCCAACTTCTTTATATTAATATTGAAGAAACTGCCCAGTTGATTCCTGTTCTTGATGCATTGAAAACAAGTTCAACAGTTACGATAGGAGACTATAAGGACTTTGCATCAGGTGGGGGAATAATTCAATTTGCAACAATCAGAGAACGACTCCGTTTTATTATTAATCACGATGCTGCAAAGAAAAATAACATTCAAATAGATGCTCAACTGCTCTCTCTGGCAATTGACGTTCTAGAGGAGAATTAATGAAGGAGTTTTTCCGTAATCTCCCTGTTAAATATAAACTGAATACAATTATCCTGAGTATCTGCTCTTCAATACTTCTGCTTACATTTATCATTGTTTTTGTAAGCCAGTGGTTTTTATATCAGCGGAACACACTGGAAGAGCTTCAGAGTCTGGCAAAAATCATCAGCAATAACAGCACAGCGGGTCTTTTATTTGAAGACCCGCATGCTCTTGAAAAAAACCTTCGTTCTCTGGCACAAAAGTCTTCAATTATACAAACAACAATCTATTCTCTCGAAGGCACTGCAATAGCAAGTTTTAAAAAAAGATCCCCGAAGGGAATCCAGCAACAGCAGCTACAGTTTGAAAATCCAAAATTAAAGCAGTCTGGTTACCTGATACAAGATGGTCATATTAGTATCCTTAATCCCATCATTCTGGACAGAGAGGTCATCGGTTTTCTCTATCTGCAGTCAAGTATGAGTGAGCTATACAAAACACTGGCAGAAGCGGCTGGCTATCTTCTGGTCATTGTTGTTGGTGGTATCGTTCTGGGACTGCTTCTTGCGAACCGTCTACAGAAAATCATCACCCGTCCGATTACAAGGCTTGCCAGTGTTATTTCTGAGGTTTCAAAAAACAGAAACTATCTCCTTCGGGTCGAGAAGGAGAGTAATGATGAGCTTGGCCTTCTTGCAGAAGGTTTCAACAATATGCTGGAGCATATTCAAAACAGAGACAAATACCTTGAAGAGCAGGTTCATGACAGAACGGCAAAGCTCCAACTGGCAATGGATGAAGCCATTATTCTTGCTGACAAGGCACAGGAGGCAAACAAAACCAAATCCCAGTTTCTTGCCAATATGAGTCATGAGATACGTACACCTATGAACGGTGTACTCGGAATGGCTGAAATGGTTTTGCAGACAGATCTGACGGATGAGCAGAAAAATTCTGTCGATATCATCAAATCTTCTGGTGAATCTCTGCTGATAATTATCAATGATATTCTCGATTTTTCAAAAATGGAGGCAGGAAAACTTGAAATTGAGAATATCAATTTTAATCTTCCGGCACTCATTGATGATGTCGCACAACTACTTGCACACAGGGCTCATGCCAAAAGGCTTGAGCTGGTAATCGACATTGAGGATAACATTCATCCCAATGTCTCCTCTGATCCGAACCGTATCAGACAGATTCTGACAAACCTTATTTTTAATGCAATCAAATTCACCGATAAAGGTGAGGTACACGTAAAAGTTATAATAATTGCTGATAAAGATGACTCAACACAAATCCGTTTCACCGTTCGGGATACAGGCATAGGCCTGACTGATCAAGAAAGAGACAAGCTGTTTAAACCTTTTACTCAGGCAGATGAATCGACGACTCGAAAATACGGTGGAACAGGTTTGGGGCTGGCGATTTCGATGCAATTAGTGGAACTTCTGGGTGGAAAAATTGACTGCGAGAGTGAATACGGAAAAGGTGCTGAATTCTGGTTTGACCTGACATTGAAAAAAGCGTCCGGTACCCGTGTCATTACAGGTTCCAAGTCAGATAAATTAGAAGGCTTTCGAAGTCTGATCATAGATGACAATGCAACGAACCGAAAACTGTTGACTCAGCAAATGAGCTATTGGGGAGTCGAGCACGACAGCGCCAAGAACGGCATCAGCGGTATTGCAAAACTACAGAAGGCTTCAGACGATGGTGAGCCTTTTGATATGGTCATACTTGATATGCACATGCCCCAAATGGACGGACTGAATGTCGCTGCACTTATTCGTAAAGATAAAACGATAAATGGTACAAAAATAATCATGCTGACCTCCGTCGGTATGCGGGGTGACGCCAACCTTGCCCGTGATGCCGGTATCAATATTTATCTAACCAAGCCCGTCCGGCAGCTTGACCTCTACAACAGCCTGGTTGCCCTGATAACAGATGATAACATCGAACCCAGCAAATTTATCACAAGATACAGCATGGAGACTCAACTAACTATTTTTAATGCAAAAGTACTCCTTGCTGAAGACAATATCATTAACCAGCAGGTGGCCAGCGGTGTTTTACGGAAATTAGGCTGCCGTGTGGATCTGGCAATGGATGGCCACAGTGCCCTTACTGAGGCTTCAGGAAAAGCATATGATATTATTTTTATGGACTGCCAGATGCCAACGATGGATGGTTATGAAGCGACCGGAGAAATAAGACGTCTGGGTATCAAAACTCAGAATGATCTGAATATCCCTATTATTGCTCTGACAGCAAATGCGTTAAGTGGAGACCGCGAAAAATGCATTGCAGCAGGTATGGACGATTATATCAGTAAACCCTTTCAGCAGGAAAAAATTGCGGCTGTTTTAAAAAAATGGCTTCCTGAAAACCTGCAGTCTTCCATTGGAGAAATGGCAGGTGACGACAAGCCGTTGAATATGAGTAAATCTGATCAACCGGCTTCTGATATTATAGATTATACAGTTCTGGATGCTATCCGAAAATTGGAAGATAGTAGCAGTGGAGGAATTCTGGAAAAAATAATCGAACTTTTTCTGACGGACACACCTCAACAGCTTGAAGAACTTCATAAAGCACTTATGGAACAGGATGTTGATACTGTAAGGTCAATTTCTCACAGCTTAAAATCGAGCTGTGCCTCTTTAGGGGCAATACATCTGCCCCCCCTCTTAAAGCAGCTGGAAACAAATGCCCGTGGAAACTCTCTTGAAGGTGCATCAGAACTATTAAGCCAGATAGAAGAAGGGTTCCGAAAAACAATTCTTCCTCTCCAGTCGGTAGAAGGTGGTATTGAGGCTTCAACCGTTGAAACATTATCGGGTGGACCATTAATTCTTGTTGTGGATGATGATCCGGCAACCCGCCTCCTGATTCGTGCCAGTCTTGAAAAAGGTGGATTCAGAGTAGAAGAGGCAGAAAATGGTATCATTGCTGTCGAAAATTTTGAGACATTGAAACCCGACGCCGTTTTACTCGATGTCATGATGCCTGAGTTGGATGGTTTTGACACCTGCAGAGCAATACGCAAACTGACTGCAGGAAGGCACACGCCCATTCTGATGGCAACAGGTCTTGATGATATCAATTCAATCCATAAAGCATTCGATGTCGGTGCCACTGATTTTATTACAAAACCGATCAACAGCGCAATTTTAAGTTACAGAGTAAAATATATGTTGCGGGCAAGTGATGCCTTTCATGATGTGATTGATAACCAAAAGCAAATACAGAAACTCGCTTTTTTCGATCACCTAACCGGACTTCCTAACAGGACCATGTTCAGCGATACCCTTGAAGTGGCAATTGCGGAAAGTGCCGAAAATTATTCTCAACTGGCAGTTCTTTTTATGGATCTTGACAGGTTTAAAACGATTAATGACACACTTGGGCATCATGCCGGTGATATTCTTCTTAAGAGTGTTGCCGACAGAATCGGCTCCTGTATCCGGGCTACGGATCTGTTCAGTCTTCAGAAAAAGAATTATCCAAAAAGTTATATTTCAAGACAGGGCGGTGACGAATTCACTGTCATGCTCCCCCACTTAAAAAATCCTGAAAATGCTGGACGCATCGCAAGGCGAATTAATGAATCATTAGCACAGTCTTTTCAGATTGATGTCCATGAAGTTTTTATTTCCGCCAGTATCGGCATCAGTATTTTCCCAATGGATGGTTCTGATGCAGAAACTCTTATGAAACACGCGGACCTGGCTATGTACCATGCCAAAGAGAAGGGCAAAAACGGCTTTCAATTTTATAAAAGATCACTGAATGAAAAAGCAACGGCAAGATTCGGATTTGAAAATGACGTGCGAAAAGCTGTCACTGCAGAAGAATTTACACTCTATTACCAGCCTCAGGTCAGTTTATCAGATGGTAAAATTATTGGGGCTGAAGCATTATCAAGATGGGAGCACAGTGAACGTGGTACGGTACCGCCCTCAGAATTTATTCCGGCGATTGAAGACCTTGGCTTAATAACCCCTTTTACCGACGCGGTTATCCGTCAGGCCTGCACACAAAAATTTAAATGGATTAAAGCCGGGATAACACCGACTCGAATTGCATTGAACATTTCAAGTAAACATTTTGTCCAACAGCAAATACCCGCAAGAATATTTGAAGTACTAAAAAGATATGATCTTGATGCAAATTTCCTTGAACTGGAGCTAACCGAAAGTGTTCTTGCGGAACAGAATGCTGCAACGCTTGCTATTCTCAAAGAGTTGAAAAAAATGGGGCTCACAATTTCTGTAGATGATTTTGGGACCGGGTACTCATCACTGGTTTACCTCAAAACCTTTCCGATAGATATTGTCAAAATTGACCGTTTCTTCATAAAAGATATCCTTACAAGCCCGCAGGATTCTTCTATTGTAAAAGCGATTATTGCAATGGCGCACAGCATGGAAATGAAGGTAATCGCAGAAGGTATAGAAGACAGAGAACAATATGAACTTCTAAAGGCTATTGGTTGTGATTTTGGCCAGGGATATTTGTTCAGCCGCCCTGTTTCACCCGAGACGTTATCTACTATGATGATAAAAGATGTTTCACTGGTTGAAGATACCATTTGAACCTGAAAAGCGAAACACCTTTAACTTTTTTTCTATCTATCATTGGACTGTGGTATACCCAGCGCTGCTTTTGTTACCGTTTTAAATGTTCCCCATTTATCATTTTTCGCCTGCATAATTGTTTCATAAAGATCATCATGATTTTTCGGTGGCTTACGAATCGATTCTTTTTTCACAAGATGTATACCATCAAATTTACAGGAGACAACACAATTACCGCAACCTAAGCATTTCCTTAAATTCACACTGACCTTGTTTTTCTTTCCCTTTATCTTTTTGAATTTTATCGCATCAACCTGACATTTTTTTGCGCATATCCCGCAGCCGTTACAATTATCGTGATCAATTTCGGAGTAAAAATTAGTCGCCCAGTAATCTGCAGGGTTTGGCAGCTTCTTATGCACATTCAGCATTCCGCAACAGCAACCACAGCAGGAACAGATAAAATCAATCTCCTGTGTGTTGGACGGTTGAAGAATAAGCCCTTCTTCGGTATTTTTCCGAATAAGATCTATTGCCTCTTCTTTACTTAGATTGCTTCCCACACCTGCTTTCTGAACACCTTTGGCGAGCTCATTAACAACCAGACAGGTGTCGACACGATCTGTTGCTGTACAGGTTGCACCTTCCATCTTTTTTCCCTTTCTGCAGATACAACTGACAGCGATAAAGGGTCCTTCAGATTTTTCAAGCAGTTGGATAACTTCATCAAACTGACTGATATTGTTTTCAGGGGTAACGCTCTCTTCAACCGGTATCGTCCTCATCTGAACTTTATTGGTTGCAAGAAAACTGATCCCGTAGGAAATTGAGTTGGTATATTTACTAAAATCCTTAAGAAATTCCGGTGAGAGCTTCTCAAGATACCCCTCATACATACCAACTATCAACGGGATATTTGCATAAAGCTCATCCCCATCCTTATCCCTGTAGCCAACACCTCCCTTTTTAGCAAGTTCAAACAGTTGTTGCTTAAGGTCTTCTTCTGACAAGCCGGGTTGATTCACTTTCGGTAAAATAGCATCGACAGGGCTAAATTTATAATCAAGAGACATAGCCAGTTCAGCCTCATACGGCGTAAAAATATGTTTCAAAAGTTTTAAATCCGACCCGGTAATCGTTTTTGGATAGCCCACAGGCTGTTTATCAAGATGCTTCTGCAATTGCCTGTAAACATGGTTGGAATCAGCCATCGAATAAGCCTCCCTTTTTAAAATATTTGATGTATAATCGGTTTGATACACTTTTTGAATAGACTCATAATCCATAGCACGAACATCATATTTTAATCAACCTCACACTGATTTATTTTATGTATTCCCGCATACTTATGCTTAAAAAAAACTACAACATTAATACAGTAAGATACTCAAAATATATTTCTTTTAAATAGAGCAATATTTTACAATATTTTTCACAAAAAATGCTATAAAACAAAACGTATTGGTTGAAGAGAAAAAGGCACAGAAAAAAGAAAAAGGGTTGTTTACAAATGGAATATCACAGATATCAAAGTTCAAAAAATGTTGAATTTTGTCAGGCAATCGGGACCAGTCATATCTTTCCCAAGCATTGTCATGAATCTGTATATATTCTCGGTTTAATGGATCACGGAGCCAGTTATTGTGTTGGCGAAGAAGATGCCGGGTCTATTGTACAATCTAACGAAGCCTTCATGATTAATCCGGGTCAGGTACACTCAGGCGTTCCCATTACCAGTGAAGGTATCTCCTATTCTCTTCTTTCTGTCGATACATCTTTCATGGGTAAACTTGCTTCAGATCTGATTGAAACAGATGGTGTTCTACCCGAGTTCAACAAAATAGTCGATTCAAATAAGGCTATTAATCAGAAGTTAAGGGAATTGTTCCAGATTCTTCAAACGAACCAGGATGATCTGCAAACAGAATCAGAGCTGAATGAAGCCTTGAGTGTTCTGATTAATCATTATAGCTCCATTCATTCCAAACCCCTTTTGAAAGGTGAAGAGAAAAAGCGGTTAAAGCTCGCTAAAGACTATCTCTCGTCAAATCTGAGTGAAAAAATGTCATTAAGTGAAGTTGCTGATCAGGTGAAGCTGAGTCAGTATTATTTCACTAGGCTGTTTAAAAAACAGACCGGAGTCTCCCCCCATTCATACAGAACTCAACAACGACTTGACGCGGCAAAAAGTTTGCTGAGAAAAGGCCATAGCCTTTCAGAAATTGCCATTTCAACAGGTTTTAGTGATCAAAGCCATTTCACAAATACTTTCAAAGCGTACATGGGGATAACACCGGGTCAATACCTCAAATAATTAAATACTAAAGTAATACTATCACTATTCAAAGCAGGAAATCATGAGTATTAAGAACAAGACTGGACATTTATTCGCATTTATAGCTATTTTTATCTGGAGCACAACCTATGTTGCAACCAAAACACTTCTGATAAAATATACACCCACTGATATTTTAATCATCAGATTTGTCGTCGCTTTTATTTTTCTGTTTGTTCTTTATCCCCGGTTACGTTCACCTGAATCGATCAAAGACGAACTGATCTTTTTCGCTCTCGGTCTGACGGGAGTCATGCTCTATTTCTGGCTTGAGAATATGTCTTTAACATACACGTATGCTTCAAATGTCGGAATGATTGTTTCAACCATCCCTTTATTGACTGCATTGATTTCTCATTTTATTTTTAAAGATGAAGTTTTTGAAAAAAAGATTTTATTCGGATTTTTTTTCGCCATGATCGGTGTTTTCATTGTTATATTCAATGGAAAAATGATCATGAAATTAAATCCTTTTGGTGATTTTCTGGCACTTCTTGCGGCATGTGTCTGGGCTATATTCTCTAATCTGTTAAAGCTTGTTAATGATAAATACCACCCTATTCTGGCCATACGTAAAACATTCTTTTACGGCATAATATCAATGACTCCGATCGTCCTATTATCTGAGTCAAACCTTTCAATGGAAGTCATCAGACAACCAAAAGAAATAGTCTGCTTTGCCTATCTTGCATTTTTCGCATCATCCTTATGCTTTGTCCTTTGGAACTCTGCAATTCAAAACATTGGATCGGTTAAAACGACTCATTACATCTATTTTGTTCCCCTTATCACAATGATTTCATCCATGCTGTTCCTCGATGAAAAAATCAATATTTTAATGATTATCGGTGGCGGTCTGATTCTGATCGGGGTTTATATCTCGGGACGAAAGTCGATAGATCTTACTGAAGAAGAATTTTCCACTGGATAAAGAAAAAATGCTACGATGTGCAAATATTTTTTTTAAGTAAAATGTCAAAGAGGAAAACTCGTTTTTTAATGATTAGATTTATAATATTACTGGCAATCCTGACAGCATTTCCACCATTATCGACTGATATGTATTTGCCGGCAATTCCGTTTCTTCAGAAACACTGGAATCAGCCGCTGGCCGTTATTAACCTGACTCTGATACTTTTTTTCACCACTTATTGTTTCTGCCTTCTGATATACGGCCCTCTCTCAGATCGATTTGGCCGCAGACCTCCTTTGCTAACGGGCATCGTTATTTTTATCGCAGGCAGTTTACTCTGTGCTAAAGCAACAGGAATTGAGATGCTGATCGCTGCACGAATCATTCAGGCAGCAGGGGCTGCAGCGGCTGCAGCCATTTCCATGGCAATAACGAAAGACCGCCTGAAAGCACAACAAAGAGAAAAGGTCCTGGGCTATGTATCAGTAATCATGGCACTGGCACCAATGATAGCCCCCTTAATCGGCAGTATCATCATCACCCGTTATACCTGGCCATGGATTTTTATCACTCAGGCAGCTATGGGTGGCGTCGCTCTGATCGGAGTAATTTTCACACCCGAATCCAACCCAAATCCGAATGGATCATCAGTGAAAGCGCTTATGAAAAGTTACAGACGTATCCTTGCAAATGGCCGGTTTATGTCTGTTGTCGCCTGTACCTCTCTGGTCGGGATCCCCTTTTTCGGATTTATCGCTGCCTCTTCAAGTATTTACATTTCGCATTTTCAGGTCAGCGAACATGTTTTTGCATTTTTTTTTGGTGGCAACGCCCTGTGTTTTATGGCTGGCGCTATGGTGTGTGCCCGCTTTGGCCGAAAAATTGGCAGTATCAAAATGATGACAACAGGGTTTAGCGGTATGGTTATAGGCGGCATTGTTATGGTTTTGCAGTTGTTTACCGGCCCATGGGCACTTGCTTTCCCAATGGGCTTTATTTCCTTCTGTATAGGAATCAGCAGACCTCCTGCCAATAATCTTGCACTGGAACAGGTTAGTAAAGACACGGGTGCTGCATCATCGATTCTTGTTTTCATCTATTTTATGACCGGCGCTTCCGGAATGGCACTTGTTTCTCTCGACTGGGGGAATAAAATCGTTTTCATCGGAACTGTATCCATTATCACAGCATCTTTGTCCTCGGCCTTATGGTGGTTTGTTAAGACAAAAATTTACTTACCAGAAAAGATTAAAAAGCGTTGAGGCGAAGGTTGATGGCGTCGTAAAAAGTCCCATCTACTGCGCTTTAGTGTTCAATCAGACTTTCGACGTACAAGATGTACTA
>JQIA01000683.1_pt1 | contig 17716 bp, 17 predicted proteins | sample 811431 | NCBI WGS metagenome assembly JQIA01 (sample SAMN02998118, study PRJNA258478) | marine sediment metagenome | biome: marine; feature: seafloor; material: sediment; isolation source: oil-polluted sediment collected from 3 locations (0.5 km, 0.7 km and 0.9 km)... | place: USA: Gulf of Mexico ...
CAGCATATAATCAATACGCGATTGAAGCTTTGAATAATCATGCCTCCTACTATTTATTAAAACCAATTTCTATAGATGAGTTAATTAAAGCGGTTGATTATGTAGTTGAAGTAAAAACCAAAGAAAATGAATTGCAAAACACCGTTTTAATTCCTAAAACTTCTGTGGAGAATGGAAAAATAACCATTCCTACATTGGAGGGTTTTGAAGTACTAGAGGTACAAGATATCTTGTATTGTAAAGCCGATGATAATTATACACATATATTTCTTCAAAATAACCATAAAAAATTAGTGAGTAAAACCCTTAAATATTTTGAGGATGCATTGAAACAAAGTAGTTTTGCAAGAATTCATAAATCATATTTAGTGAATGTAAATTATGTTGTGAATTATAAAAAAGGAAAGGGAGGAAGCGTCCTTTTATCTAATGGAAAAGAACTCTCAGTTTCTTCTTCAAAAAAAGGAGAATTATTAGCATTTTTTAAATAGTAAACAATCATGATTATTAAAGAATTAAATGGAAATAAACCGCAATTTGGAAATGATTGTTTCATTGCAGAAAATGCGGTTATAATTGGAGAAGTAGCAATGGGAAATCAGTGCAGTATTTGGTACAATGCGGTTATTAGAGGAGACGTTCACTATATAAAATTAGGTGATAAGGTAAATGTACAAGATGGTGCGGTTATACATGCTACTTATAAAAAATCCCCAACAAATATTGGGAATAATGTTTCTATAGGTCATAATGCATTGGTACACGGATGTACACTTCACGATAATGTTTTGGTAGGAATGGGCGCAATTATTATGGATGATTGCATTATTGAAAGTAACTCAATAATTGCAGCAGGTGCTGTTGTTACTAAAGGAACTCATATAAAGTCAGGGAGTATTTATGCAGGTGTTCCTGCAAAGAAAGTAAAAGATATTAGCCAAGAATTAATTTCAGGTGAAATACATAGAATTGCCGATAATTATGTAAAATATGCAAGTTGGTACAAATAGTTTTTGTGCGTTCCCCTTTGGGTCGGGCTGTCACTACTCGCTTTTTTTAGCAAAAAAAGAGCTCAAACAGACCGCTCTATCCCTAACGCAAATATATAAATCTAGAAATTAATGAAATTAGAAATCTAATTTTTTAACCCTAAAACTTACAGAAACATCACTTAGCATTTTTGACAATACTTCAGTTTGTGTATTTGTATAAAACAGGTGATTACTTTTTTCTGAGGAAGTTGATAGTAACTGGTGTTTATCTAGAATAGCCTTTGTTTGAAGCGCAACAGCTTCACCAGAGTCTATGATGATTACTTCCTTACCAATTAGTTTTTTTATGGTTGGTATTAAATAGGGGTAGTGGGTACATCCTAAAACTAAATGATCAATATTGAAATTTAACATTGGTTTTAAATAAGTGGAAAGTAATTCGTTTAATTCTTTTGAATCTAATTTTCCTGCTTCAATGAGCGGAACCAACCCTTCACCATCCTGTTCTATAGTTGTAATATTTTTGGTATACTCGTTTGCAGTTTTTTCAAATAATTTACTGGTTAATGTTCCTTTGGTGGCTAAAATTCCAATAGCCCCTGTTTTGCTATACAATGCAGCGGGTTTTATTGCAGGCTCAATCCCGATAAAAGGAATATCATATTTTTTTCTTAAATAAGCTATGGCATTGGTTGTTGCAGTATTACAAGCAACAATTATTAGTTTGCAACCTTTAGATATTAGTAATTCAGTATTTTTTAGGCATAATGCAATAATTTCATCACTTGATTTTTCACCATAAGGTGCATTTTTACTGTCGGCTAAATAGATGGTGTTTTCATTTGGAAGTAATTTTATTACTTCTTTCCAGATAGATGTTCCTCCAACTCCTGAATCAAAAAGGCCTATTGGATGTTGTTTCATATAACTAGTAAATGTCTTAGTTATTTTGTAGAATAAAAGTAAAAAAAAATCCCGCAATTGCGGGATTTTTTAAAAAAAGTATAGTTTTTTATTGAATACCTAATTTAGCTTTAACAGCAGGCAATAGATCTGTTCCTTTAGCAACAATTAACGTTGAAGCTTCTAAAACATACGTAAAACCTTGTTCATTAGCAACTTCATCAATTGCTTTTTTAGCTTTTTCTAAAATTGGTTTTAATTTATCATTTCTTTTTTTAGTGATATCTTCTCTTGCAATTTGAGAAGCTTGATATAAATTTTGTTGGTCTTGCTGAACTTCAACACCTCTTTGTTTGTTTACTTCATCAGTTTGAGAAGCTTGTTCTGCTTGATATTTTTTTAATTTAGCTTCAAGTTTAGCTTCTTCAGCTTTCAATTCGCTTTCGTAAGTCTTACTTAGTTTTTCTAATTCAGTATTTAAAGCTTTTGTTTCAGGCATTAAGCTTATTAATAAATCTGTGCTAATATGACCTATTTTTGATTGCGCTTGTACCGTGTTAAAACCTAAAGTAAGTATTGCAATTAATAATAAAGTTCTAAAATTTTTCATTTCGTATTCGTTGTTTTTAATTAATTATTTTTATTTTTTTCTTCTTTTGCTTTTTTAGCTTCTTCAATATCTTTTATTCGCTGTAATCGTTTTGCTTCAACAGCTGCTTTTAATTCTTCTCTTTTTTTCAATTGCGCAGCCTTTCTATCTTCTATTTTCTTTTTTAACGCCGCTTGTCTTATTTCCCGATCACTTAATTTTTTTTGTGATTCTTCACTAAGTACCTTTGGTTTGTTTTTAGTGTTATTTTTTTTGTTTTGTTTTTCTTTTACAGCTGCTGCTTTTTTAGATCGAGTAATACTGGTAATTACTAAATCACTTATGTTGAACTTTTTATTAGAATACAACATCACTAGTGAACTTGAATTATCTAAAACAAAATCATATTTTCTTTTAGTTGCAATATCTTGAATTGAATTGTAAACTAAATCTTGAATTGGCTTTACTAATTGCTGTCTTAAAAAAAACAAATCACCATTAGTTCCAAAATAAGCTGCCTTTAATTTCTTCAAATCAAATTCTAAAATTTGAATATCTTCTTCTTTTTCAATAATTAAGGCTTCAGTTAACAAGGCCTTTTCATTATTCAATTCAGCCTTTAAATTGTCAATTTCTTTTTGTTGTTTTTCAATATTATTTTGCCAAACGATAGCTTTCGCATTAATTTTTCCCTGTGCTATTTTATATTCAGGAACATTTTCTAAAATATATTCCATATCTATAAAACCAATGCGCTGTGCTTTTTGAGCATTTGAAACAACACTTACACTTAAAAACACAAATAAAAGAACTTTTTTTATCATAACTAATACATATTTAGAAATAATCGTGCCATTTTAACAATCATTTACAAATATAACTGATTTAGATTAAAATTGTTGCCCAATTATAAAGTGAGTTTGCCATCCCGATTTTTCAGTAAAACCTGGTAAAGGATCATATCCGTGAGCAAAGTCAATTCCTAGCATTCCAAAGGCAGGCATAAATATTCTAAGACCTAAACCTGCAGATCTTTTCAAAGTAAATGGATTAAAGTTTTTAAAGCCATCATATGAATTACCTCCTTCTAAAAAACCTAATACATAAATAGAAGCAGAAGGTTTTAAAGTAATTGGGTATCTAAGTTCCATTTGAAATTTATTATAGATAGTACCACCATCAATAGATGATAATCGTCCATTCTCATACCCTCTTAAAGCAATGGTTTCTCTACCATCTAATTGAAATGATGACATTCCATCACCACCCACAAAAAATCGTTCAAATGGAGAGTCTCCAAGTTCACTGTTATAACTTCCTAAGATACCAAACTCAGCGTTGGTCATTACCACCAAGTCTTTAGTTAATGCTGTGTACCACTTTCCTTTGAAACTAGCTTTATAATATTCTAACCACTTATATTTTTCTTTATCATCAATCGTAGAATAGTCTTTATCTTGAAATAAAGAATAAGGAAGTGTTAGTTTAGCTCCAATACTAAATTCAGAACCTTGTTTAGGGAAAATTGGATTTGGTCCCGATGAATTTCTTCCCAACGTGATACTATATGATAAGTTATTTGATGACCCACTAGAGAATGAAAATGTAGAGATGGGGTAATCTTTTAGGTCGTATAACTGGTAACTAATACTTTGAGATAAAGTAAAGTAGTTATCTGGCCATTGCAAGCGTTTTCCTAAACCAATGGATGCTCCTACAATGTTCAATCGTTGGTCTTTATCAACTCTATTTGTTGTGTAATCATATCTAAATTGTTTTGAATTATAGATAGAAAAAGAAAACGATTGTGGTTTTTTACCACCTAACCAAGGTTCTGTAAAAGAGAAACTTGAAGTTGTGTAAAATCTACTTTTTTGTAATCTTAGTGAAAGTGTTTGTCCGTCTCCCATTGGCAATGGACGATACGCTTTTTTATTGAAAATATTTCTTACTGAAAAGTTGTTAAAGGATAATCCTAAAGTTCCAATAAAAGATCCACCTCCGTAACCTCCCTGTAGTTCAATTTGACTAGAACCTTTTTCAGCTACTGTATAATCAATATCTACAGTTTTGTCTTGATAATTAGGGTTAATATCTGGAGTAATAGCTTCAGCATCAAAAAAGCCAAGCTGCCCAATTTCTCTAATTGTTCTAATTATATCGGCCTTACTGTATAGATAACCTGGTTTAGTTCTAATTTCTCTATAAACTACATGGTCATTGGTTTTATCATTTCCGTTAACCGTTACCTTTTTAATTTTTGTTGGTTGATCCTCAAAAATTCTAATTTCAACATCAATAGAATCTTTATTAATTCTAGTTTCTACAGGTAAGACTCTTGAGAATAAATAACCATTATTTTGGTAAATAGTTGCAATATCTTGAGAATCTGGAGAACCATCTCCAGTCACTCTTTCTTTTAGAACCTTTCCATTATAGGTATCACCTTTTTCAATTCTTAGCAAACGTTGCAATTGTTCATCTGTATATTTGCTATTTCCTAAAAAGGAAATATCTCCAAAAACATATTTTTGACCTTCTTCAACTTTAATATTTAAGTTTAAGGAATTGTCATCATTCCAAGTAAGAGAATGGCTTAAAACTCTTGCATCTCTATGTCCTTTTTCACTATAACTAGTGATTAGGTTTTCTAAATCTTCTTTAAAATCTGCTTCAATATATTTTGATTTCTTCCAAAATCTACCAAGCATTTTAGTCTTGGTGTTTTTTAGTGCTTTTTTTAGTTTCTTTTTGCTAAAAGCATCATTTCCTTCAAAGGTGATATTTTTAATTTTTACTTTTTCCCCTTTGTCAATACGAATAAGCATATTCACTAAATTTACCCCTGAAGTATCAGGTTTGGTGTCTAAAGTAATTTTGGTTTTTAAGAAGCCTTTTTCCTGGTATATTTTTTTGAAATAGTTTTTTGTAGTAACAATTAAATTGTCGGTAACCATTTCACCTTTTTTCAGTTCGGCATCGGTTTTTAAGTCTTTGGCTTTATTTTTCTTAACCCCCTGTATTGTTACATTATTAAGTTGAGGCAATTCTTGTACTTCAAACTCTAAATAGGCAGTATTCTCATCAATTTTAGTAATATAAACCTCTACATTGCTAAATTGTTTGGTTTCGTATAACTTTTTAATAGCACTTGTTAATTTATCACCAGGAAGTTTTATTTGTTGGCCAACTTTTAGACCCGTAAAAACCTTTACAGTTTCATCTTCAAATTTTTGAAGTCCTTTCACTGTAATTCCCCCAAGTTCATATGAATTTCCTTTTTTGAAAGTATTGCTTTTTACAACTGGATTAATACTATCTTTAACAATAGTGTCACTTTTTATTTGAGTTGCTTTTAAATCATTTTTTTTTGGTTCTTGTGAATTGGCGTTTGTTGTTGCCAAAAAAAATGTTAAAAGTAAAAGGGCTATGTTTAATTTATTCATTGATGTTTTCAATTTGTTCGCTAGTTTTTCCAAAACGACGTTCTCTATTTTGATATTCTAAGATGGCTTCAAAAAGGTTTAATTTTTTAAAATCTGGCCAAAGCGTATTTGTAAAATACAATTCGGCATATGCTATTTGCCATAATAAAAAATTGCTGATTCTTTTTTCGCCACTTGTGCGGATCATAAAATCAACGTCGGGCAAAGAAAACGTATATAAATGGTTATTTATAATTTTTTCATCGATTTCTTCAATAGACAGCTCATTATTAACAACTTTTTTTGAAATATTTTTGATAATATTAACAATTTCTTCTCTTGAACCATAGCTCAACGCTAAAGTTAAGGTCAATGTGTTGTTATTTTTTGTTTTTTCAATGACTTCATTGAGCTCTTTTTGAGCTTTTTTTGGTAAGCTTTGAATGTTGCCTATAACGGTTAGTTTAATGTTATTTTTTTGAAGAGATTTTAATTCACTTTTTAAGGATGAAACTAATAGCGCCATTAGGGTTTTAACTTCTAATTTAGGTCTGTTCCAGTTTTCAGTTGAGAAAGCATACAGGGTTAGGTATTTAACACCTACTTCTGCACAACCTTCAATCACTTCTCTTACAGATGAAACACCATTTTTATGACCGAAAATCCGTGGTCTTCCTTTTAATTTTGCCCAACGACCATTACCATCCATGATGATAGCAATATGATTTGGAAGGGTATTTTTAGCTATTTCAGATTTAATATTTTCCATTAATATGGAGTTGAGTAACAGGCAGGTCTTCCAAAAGTATAAACGAATGAAATACCGCTAAGTATATACCAGTCGTTGCTATTTGGATTTCCAAAGGTTAATGAATCTATTGTATTGTTATTGTAATCTATATCGTCTTCAAAAGTATATCTAGCCCTTAATTCTAAAGCTACAGCAATATCTCCAGATAGTTTTGTTTTAAACCCAATTCCAAAAGGAATGGCAAAGGAAGTTTTCGAGCTGTACTGATATTGTTTTGGTGCAGTTTCTGCTGTAACCACATTGTAATTAAAAGCGGCAAATTCTACGAGTAAATAAGGTGTATATGTCTTTTGATAATCGTCTAAATTGTATTCAAAATAATTAAATTCAACTCCTATCGCTAATTCTTTAATGCTATTGTTAAATCCAATACCTCTGTTGTAACGAGCTATATTAGTGGCATCTAAATCGTCTGATGAAATTTGAGCGTAGGTAAAAGTTCCTCTCAGAGCAATTCTAGGATTCATATTCCATTTATAAATAATCCCCCCCATAAAATTATTTGGGTTGATATAGTATTCAGGACCTATATCTCCTATATAATTACTAGCACCAACAAAGAACCCAATTTCATTGATTTGGGCTTTGGAACTGTTTGTTACACAGATAAATGCAATAATAAAAATAAATTTTTTCATAGATAAAATAGCGAGCAAATATAAATAATTATACTTGCTTATTGAAGTTAAACAAAGTCTTTTTTGATAAACTACTTATAAATGAAATTATTGTGAATTGATTGAACTACTTTTTAAAGCTCTTGAAATTGAAATTAATTTCGTGTGTCTTGACCCCAAAGTAATTTTTCTCGTAAGGTTTTAATGAAAGTTTGTTGTTTTATTTGCACCATTTTCACCTTGAAATTAGATTTTTCAACCAAAATCTCTGTAGAGCTATCTATGGTTGTAATACGCGAATCTAACGATAAGAAAAATTGATCCTCTCTACCTGCTACTGTAAATTTAATTTTGGTATCTTCTGGAATTACCAAAGGTCTTGCATTTAAATTATGCGGTGCAATTGGAGTAAGTGCAAACCCTTTTGCTTGTGGCGTAATTATAGGTCCTCCACAACTTAAAGAATATCCTGTAGATCCAGTTGGCGTTGCAATTATTAAACCATCTGCCCAATAAGAAGTTAAATACTCATCATCCAAATAGGTTTTAATAGTAATCATTGATGTGGTGTTTTTTCTATTTACAGACACTTCATTTAATGCAAAATTAAGGGAAGATAAACTATCAATTTTAGGGGAAGTACTTACACTTAATAAAGAACGCTCTTTAATAACATATTTCTGTTTCAATAAAAGCTCAACGGTAGTTGTGATTTCTCCTTTTTGTACAGTTGCTAAAAACCCCAGTCTTCCTGTATTAATACCAACAATTGGAATGTTTGAATCTCTGATAAAAGTAACTGCTCTTAAAATAGTACCATCTCCACCTATGGTAAACATAAAGTCAAACGAATTGTCTAAATCAGTATGAGTACTAAAGGTCTCAGGTTTTATGAGATCAATATGTTCTTTTAAAGCAGTATAGTAATTTTTTTCAATTACAAATTCAACGGTATGTTTGTTTAAAGTGCTAAATAACTCTTCAACATACTTTTTATCTTCATTTTTATAATATTGACCGTAAATAGCAACTTTCATTCTTAAATATTTAAGTATTTCATTAAGTAATTGGTTCTGTCTTTTAACTCTTCTAAATAAAAATCTTCTTTTAAATTAGTGAGTACTTTGTAATTGTATCTTCGGAAAGATTGTACAATCTCATTGACATCTTGAGAGTTAAACTTTAAAGTGATCTTTACAGATGTAGCATTTGTTTCTGAAATAAACACCCCCAGTATTTTTCCATTATTAGATTCAACAATTTGACAAATTTCACTAAACGAATAATCTCTAATTTCTTTTTCTAAAAGAATAGTAGCTCCTTCGTTATTTAAAAAAGGAGTGTCTTTATACACATGTAAAATATCAATCAAATCATAATACCCTAAGTATTCATTATTGTTGTTGACAACAGGAATTAAGTTTGTTTCATAAAACGCAAAAACCTTTAAAATCTCTAATAAGTTGTTGTTTTCTTCAATTAAAAACAGGCTAAAAAGATGTTTAAATTCACCTAGTTCAAGTTGATCTTCATCAATTCCTTGAATATCTGTTTCTGAGACCAAACCAACAAGTTGATTATTATAAACAACTGGAAAATGAGAATAGGTGGTTTCATTAAAAAGACCTTTTACATCGGCAATCTTAGTTTGCAATGTAAATGCTTCAAATTCTTTTAATATATAAGGAGTGGTTTCCATACCTTTTCTAATTACACTACAAATTAATCAAAAATAAAACCAAAAACATATTCTTAGTTCGTAAATTTGCTCACTAAATAAAAAATAAAGGACTTTAAGTATGACAAAGTTAAGTGTAAATGTTAATAAAATAGCTACTTTACGTAACTCTAGAGGTGGAGATTTTCCAAATGTTGTTAAAGTAGCATCTGATATTCAAGATTTTGGAGCTGAAGGAATTACCATTCATCCAAGGCCAGATGAACGTCATATTAGATACCAAGATGCGTACGATCTAAAAAAAATAGTAACTACAGAATTTAATATTGAAGGAAACCCAATTCCGAAATTTATGGAAATGGTACTTGATATTTGTCCAACGCAAGTTACTTTAGTACCTGATGCTGTGGACGCAGTAACTTCAAACGCTGGATGGGATACTATAAAACATCAATCGTTTTTAAAAGATATTATTGCAGCATTTAAATCAAAAGGAATTAGAACATCTATTTTTATTGATACGGATTTAAAATTGATAGAAGCAGCTGCAACTACAGGAGCTGATAGAATTGAATTATATACAGAAGATTTTGCGACTCAATATGGACTTGGTAATAAAAAAGCAATTCAGCCATATGCGCAAAGTGCAATCTTAGCAAATGAACTTGGATTAGGAATTAATGCTGGACATGATTTAAGTTTGGATAATATTCAGTTTTTTGCTGAAAACATTCCAAATTTATTAGAGGTTTCAATTGGACATGCATTAATTACGGAGTCGTTGTATTTAGGTTTGGAAAATGTAGTGAATATGTATAAGTATAAGTTAAAGTCTAAAGTCTAAAGTCTAAAGTCTCAAATGCAAAAGTTAAAAGGTTAAAAGTTCAGAGGTCCAGAGGCTCAAAGCTGAAAAATTTAGAGCAAACAATTAAACAGATTAACAGTTGAACGTATAAACAGTTTAAATCAATCACTATAAAAATCGAATTAAATTTTATGGAGAATTTACATTCTACAATTCTGGGTAGCGGGCAGCCATTGCTTATTTTACATGGCTACTTTGGAATGAGTGATAATTGGAAAACGTTGGGGATTCAATTTGCTGATAATTTTGAAGTACATTTAATAGATCAGCGTAACCACGGGCGCAGTTTCCATTCAGATGAATTTGATTATGAAATTTTGGTTGAAGACCTTCATTATTATATACAGCATCATCAATTAGAAAAGGTAATTTTACTAGGGCATTCTATGGGAGGTAAAGTTGTAATGCAATTAGCAGTTACCTATCCTGATTTAGTTGATAAATTAATTGTAGCAGATATAAGTCCGAAATATTACAAGCCACATCACCAAACTATATTAGAAGGTTTAAATTCAATAAATTTCGACTTGTACACTACAAGAAAAGAAGTAGCTAATGCACTTCGAATTTATATTCAAGACGAAGGAGTTCTTCAATTTTTATTAAGAAATGTTTTTTGGGAGTCAAAAGGGAAACTGGCTTTTAGATTTAACATTCAAAGTTTAACAGAACATAATTTAGAAGTAGGTGAGGCTTTACCATCTTTTACACATTTTAATGGGAATACTTTATTTTTAAGCGGAGAAAATTCCAACTATATTACAAAAGCGGATCTTCCGTTAATTGCTGCTCATTTTGAAAACGCTACTGTTGTAACTGTCAAAAATGCAGGACATTGGCTTCATGCAGAGAACCCTACACAGTTTTATAACGAAGTTGTCAGGTTTTTAGCTTGAAATGTAAATTGGCATAATTATCGTTAAATTTATACTTCATTGTAAATTATGTCAGATGAATCGAGCAAGATAAATTTCGAAACATAAGAAAATGATAAATAGCGAATAACATATGTTACCGCTAAAAAATAAAATTTAAACATATGAAACTAATTTTTAAAATTTTACTTACAGCAATTGCTGTTGTAGTAATCGCCAACTTTTTACCAGGAGTCCAAATAGCTAGTTATAGTAGTGCCATTGTTGTGGCAGTAGTATTGGGTTTATTAAGAGTTACGGTTAAACCAGTATTAATATTTTTAACGCTACCAGCAACCATAGTAACATTAGGACTATTTTTATTAGTAATTAATGCCATAATTATATTGTTGGCAGATTATTTTGTAGGTGGTTTTGCAGTAGCAGGGTTTTGGGTAGCATTATTGTTTAGTTTGTTATTATCACTGTTTCAATCGGTTTTATATTCCTTCTTAAAGGAAAAGAAAGAAAAATAGTTGAATTTGAACAAGTTAAATACTTTGTGAAGTGCATAAAAAAGAGTAATTTTGCACCCGATTTTGAATGATTTAAGTTAAAAAAAGTACAGAATGAATATTACAAAAGAAAATATTGACGCATTAAATGCAGTAGTAAAAGTTGAGATATCAGCAAATGATTACCAAGATAAAGTAGCAACTATTTTACAAGATTACCGTAAAACAGCAGATATTCCTGGATTTAGAAAAGGGCAAGTGCCTATGGGAATGGTGAAAAAACAATATGGGAAATCTGTAATGATTGATGAAGTTAACAAATTGTTGCAAGAGTCTTTAAATAAGTTTTTAACAGAAGAGAAACTAGACATTTTAGGAAACCCTTTACCAAAAATGCAAGACGATTTTAACTGGGATGCAGAAGATTATTCATTTGAATTCGAGTTAGGTTTGGCTCCTGAATTTGAGATTAATTTAAGTGAGAAAAAGAAGATCACTCAATATAATATTATAGCTGATGATGCATTGTTAGCCAAAGAAATTGAGAATATTCAAAAACGTTACGGTAAAATAATTTCGAAAGCAGTTGTTGAAGAAGGTGTAAATATTACCGGAACTTTTGTAAACGAGGAAAAAGAGATTGACAAAAAATCTACTATTGAATTAGCTTCTGTAAAAGGTAAAGCAAACCAACAAAAATTTGTTGGAAAAAAAGTAGGAGATGTTATTGAATTGAAAACAAAAGGACTCTTTAATGATGACCATCAATTAATGGGAGCTTTAGGTGTAGAGCACGATGCTATTCACGGATTAGATATTATGGTTACTTTAACTATTGAAGAGATTAATTTTACAGAACTTGGAGAAGTTAACCAAGAGTTGTTTGATAAAGTTTTTGGACCAGATGTTGTAAAAACAGAGGAAGAATTAAAAGCTAGAATTAAAGTAGATGCTGAAAAGCAATTCCAAACGCAAGCAGACCAACAATTGTTAAATGATACTACAGAGTATTTAGTAGAAAACACAAAATTTGATCTACCTGCTGAATTTTTAAAGAAATGGATTGCTGTTGCAGGTGAAAACCCAATGTCTACTGAAGAAGCACATGCAGAATTTGATAGATCAGAAAAAGGGTTACGTTACCAATTAATTGAAGGTAAAATATTAAAAGACAACGATATTAAAATGGATTATGCAGAGTTACAAGAATTCGCTAAAGGATTTGTAAAAACTCAAATGGCTCAATACGGACAATTAAATCCTGAAGAAAAAGAATTGGATGATATTGTACAAAGAGTGCTTAGTAATCAAGAGGAAGCGAAGCGTTTGCAGGAACAATTGGTAAGTGAAAAATTACTGAATTTCTATAAAGAAAATATCACTTATAAAGTGAAAAAAATGAACTATGAGAAATTTGTAAAAGAAGTTTACAAATAAAATCTCAGTTTATATAAAATTAAAACACCTTAATGAATTTCATTAAGGTGTTTTTTTTATTTCGTCATTCTGAAAATTGTCACACTGAGCCTGTCGAAGTGTTGAAGATAGATTTGAGTCTTTGCATGAATGACATTAAAGAGGCTGTTGTAAATTTCGAATAGATAATTATTTCCTTTTTTGACCTCTTGTTTTAGGTTTTTTATATTTTTTAGCAATTTCTCTTCGGTAAGAACCTCCTAAATTAACACGTCTATTTTTTTCTTTTTTCTCATGAAAAGCCGGACCACTTGGTGCAGTTTCTGTACGTTTTTTACCAACGCTTTCTGGTTCAACTTTTGGCATTTCTTCAGCAATCATTTTTGTTGAAATTTCAATTGTTGAAGGAAGATCCAACACATTAATTTCTTGCTTCATTAAAGACTCAATTGCACCTAAATATTCAGCTTCTTCTTCAGTAAAAAGTGAAATAGCAACACCTTGTTGTTCAGCTCGTCCTGTTCTACCTATTCTGTGAATGTAATTTTCTGCTTCTTCTGGAATGTCAAAATTAATTACATGGCTTACATCAGTTAAATCCAAGCCGCGAGCAATAATATCAGTGGCAATTAAAATTGTAAAAGAACCTCTTTCAAACTTTTTAATAGATCGCAATCTATAATTTTGAGTTTTATTAGAATGAATAAGGCCTACTTGTTCCGGAATTAATTCATCCAATTCCTCAAACAGAATATTCGCTTGTTTTTTATTTTTTACAAACACCAATACTTTCGTAAATGTGTCTTTGTCTTCTAATAGATGGACTAAAAAATTAAGTTTCGTATAAAAATTAGGAGCAGGATATGCCTGTTGGTCAATAGTATCTAGCGGGCTTCCACTACTAGCAATTTCAATTTTGACAGGAGATTTAAAAAATTGATTCAATAAACCAGCAACATCATTGGTTAAGGTAGCGGAGAATAAAATACTCTGACGTTTTTTTGGTAATAGATCAAGCAAGGTAATTAGTTGAGGTCTAAAGCCAAGATTCATCATTTCATCTACTTCATCAATTACTAATTTCTGAATAAACTTCAACTTTAAAATACCGTCTAGCGCTAAATCTAATAAACGTCCTGGAGTGGCAACTATAATATCTTGCCCTTCATACACCATTTGCTTTTGTTTATTTAGGTTTGTACCACCGTAAACTCCAGCAAATCTAACATTAATATAAGGCGTTAAATTCTCTAAATCTTTAATTACCTGAACCACCAACTCTCTTGTTGGAACTACAATTAATACCCGTGGGTGTTTTTGAGTAGAGAAGGTGAGTTGTCTTAATATTGGCAACAAATAGGCAAAAGTTTTCCCCGTTCCTGTTTGGGCAATCCCAACCATATCTTTACTGCTCATAATTACCGAAAAAGCTTTTTCCTGGATAGGAGTAGGAGTTTCAAAGCCCATTTCTTCTAGAGCATTTAATAAAAAGCGGTTTAAGTTTAAATCGGAAAAGGTCATTATTATAATTTTTGCAAATGTAATACTTAATTAGGAAACAAAATTACAAAGTCGCAAAGTTGTAAAGTCTCAGAGTTACAAAGGTTCAAAGAGTCAAAGTTACAAAGGAGCAAAAGTGTATAATTATTTCGTCATTCCGTGCTTGATACGGAATCTCATTATTTTTTACTAAACACTAATCAATTTGTTCAAACAACAACCACGTATTTGGATCGAGATTAATTTTTATGATTTCTCCAGTGGTTTCAATTTCATAAGGAGCAGATTTGTCTGTAATTTGGATTGTTTTTATTTCAGAAGAACCATCGCTGTAAATTATCGCTACATCTAATGAAAATTGGAAAACGGTTTCTTGAGTTTGCTCAATTATTAGGCGAACTTTATTGTTAAAATAGATCCAGTTTGATTTTATTATAGGATGACCAGATTTGTAAAGCCATTGGTTAAAAAATACATCTAAGTTTTCCCCAGAAACTTCAGCCATTATGTTTTTGAAGTTCGAAGTTGATGCGTTGCTAAATTTATAATTGTCATAATAGGTTCTAATGCCATTCCAGAAAGATTCATCACCAATCTTTTTCCGAAGCATATGCAATACCCAAGCACCTTTTTGGTAGGAATTGGCATTTAATAAGGACATATAATTGGTGGTTTCTGTATCAACTACAGGTGTTTTTTTACGTTGATAAAAATTGAGAACCGTTTCACGTTCTTCGAGCATTCTATCTGTAAAAGCAATGTTTCCTTTTTGTTTTAAAACGAATAAATCGGTTAAGTAGGTTGCAAATCCTTCACTTAGCCAAATATGTGGCCAGTCAATTTCTGTAGCTGAATTACCAAACCATTGATGCGCAATTTCATGCGCAATTAAATCTTCGTGTGTTCTTTCTCCATTGACAGCTCGTTCAAAATAGAAAATAGCTCCTGCATTTTCCATTCCTCCAAAACGGGTTTTAGATTGTACGTTTGCTAACTTTTGATAAGGATACTCCCCAACATTTTCAATAAAAAAATCAAGAATGCTTTTTGCAGTTCCAAAATCGTAAAAGCCTTGTTCTTTATCTTGTGGATATACCCAAGTTGATACTGGGATGTTGTGAGTTTCACCAATATTTTGAACTGCGAATTTAGCAATTCCAATCACCATAACTTTGGTTGGAAGTGGTACTATTGTTTTCCAGTGATATAGTTTTGTATTGGTTGTTACATTGGTTTCTTCAACCTGAAATCCATTGGCAATTGTTTGGTAATAACTAGGTGCTTCAATAAAATATTCAACAGTAGCTTTATCTGAAGGATGATCTACACATGGAAACCAGTGATGTGCTCTGTTAGGCCAATTATCTGCAAAGAAGGTTCGGTCTCCATGAAGATTTTCACCAATAATTAATCCGTCTTTTGGAATTCCGTGATAATTGATAGAAAAAGTATAAACACTATCAGTTTTTACTGAAGTTGGTTGAATTGTTAGTTTGTTGTTTAAATGTGTAAAGGCAATAGTATCATTATTTTGAAAGATCGAAGAGACTTTCATTCCTTTCCCAGATTCGTCATAATTGACCAAATCTAGCTGAAATTCTTTTACAAGCTCCTTGTATTTTAAAGAGACATCCATAGTTGCCTGAATACTATTTGAACTGTCATTTACAATAATTGCAAGTTTGTAATGTTGTATATCAATAGTATGAAAACGTTGTTGGTAATTTTGAGCAGTAATTGTTGTTTGAATTACAAAAAAAAGGAGGGCAACTTTAAAAGGGATTTTCATGCTGAAATTTATAAATTGAAACTCAAATATACATAGAAACAATTCAAAGAATTATCAATTTTAAAATTTTGTAATTCCAAGACGTTCTAATAGATCAGTTCAGTCACTAAATAAATAAACAATTGCACGAATAAACAATTGATAAATACTTCTTATATTTACACCCTTAATAGTTTAAAACCCTGTAAAATGGATTTCGGAAGAGAATTTAAAAAATTTGCGACACAACACCAAGGAATTAATAGTATGTATTACGATAAATTGGTAAGTAGTGTAACGCCATATATTATTGAAGAACGCCAGTTAAATGTAGCACAAATGGATGTGTTTTCTCGTTTAATGATGGATAGAATTATATTTTTAGGTACAGCAATAGATGATCACGTAGCTAATATTATTCAAGCACAATTATTATTTTTAGAAAGCGTTGATAGTTCTAAAGATATTTCAATTTACATTAATTCTCCTGGAGGAAGCGTTTATGCTGGTTTGGGAATGTATGATACGATGCAGTTTATCAAGCCAGATATTGCTACAATTTGTACAGGAATGGCAGCCTCAATGGGAGCCGTTTTAATGTGTGCAGGAGCGAAAGGAAAACGTTCGGCATTACCTCATTCTCGTATTATGATCCATCAACCATTAGGTGGCGCTCAAGGACAAGCAAGTGATATTGAAATTACAACTCGTGAAATTTTAAAATTGAAAGCTGAGTTGTATCAAATAATTTCAAAACACTCTGGACAACCAATGGAAAAAGTTAGCGATGATTCAGATCGTGATTATTGGATGAAAGCTGATGAGGCAAAAAAGTATGGTATGATTGACGAGATATTAATTAGAAAATAAACAGGAGTTATTTTAAAGTAACTTTTAACCCTAATAACTTAAACCCAATAACTATTATAATGGCAAAAGATGAAGTTTTAGAATGTTCGTTTTGTGGAAGGAAAAAGCCAGATACTGATTTGCTTATAGCTGGATTAGATGCACATATTTGTGATAAATGTATTGAGCAAGCTCATGGAATTGTTATGGAAGAAATTGCAGAGCAAAGTACCTCTACTCTTACTTCAGAATTAATTGTAAAAAAACCCAGAGAAATAAAAGAGTTTATAGATCAATATATGATTGGTCAAGATCAAGCAAAACGTGTAATGGCAGTAGCAGTTTACAATCATTATAAACGATTATTGCAACCAGATACTAAAGATGAAGATGATGTTGAAATTGAAAAAAGTAATATTATTTTAGTTGGAGAAACAGGAACTGGAAAAACCTTAATTGCACGTACTATTGCAAGAATGCTAAACGTACCATTTTGTATTGTAGATGCAACAGTGTTAACTGAAGCTGGGTATGTTGGTGAAGATGTTGAAACTATTTTAACACGTTTATTACAAGCAGCAGATTACGATGTAACCAAAGCTGAGCGAGGAATTGTTTTTATTGATGAAATAGATAAAATTGCAAGAAAAGGAGATAATCCATCTATAACACGTGATGTTTCTGGTGAAGGTGTTCAGCAAGCTTTACTTAAATTACTAGAAGGTTCTGTGGTAAATGTTCCACCAAAAGGAGGAAGAAAACATCCAGATCAAAAATTTATTGAAGTAAATACCAAAGATATTTTATTTATTGCGGGTGGTGCTTTTTCAGGAATTGAAAAGGTAATTGGAAAACGTTTGAACCGTCAGGCAGTTGGTTATAGTGCATCTATTAAAGTTGATAAAGTAGACTCAGAAAATTTATTACAATATAT
>JQIA01000684.1_pt1 | contig 17688 bp, 17 predicted proteins | sample 811431 | NCBI WGS metagenome assembly JQIA01 (sample SAMN02998118, study PRJNA258478) | marine sediment metagenome | biome: marine; feature: seafloor; material: sediment; isolation source: oil-polluted sediment collected from 3 locations (0.5 km, 0.7 km and 0.9 km)... | place: USA: Gulf of Mexico ...
CTGTCACCAGTTGACCACGGCAGTCAAAGCGATTGGGGTCTGCAATTGTAACGCCACTGTCCAGTAACTTATCGGCTGTTTGCCTTTGGTAATAGCGTTCCAGTTCAACCAGCTGCCCCCGGCTATTTATGCCTTGAACTTCTTCTGACTTCGAGGGTGAAAAAGTATTAATAACTCGCCCCCCCGAGCGCGCTAACTGTATGAAATCAGTTAAATAATATTCGCCTTGTGCATTATCGTTACCAATTTTTGGCAACCAATTTCGCAAATCTTCCACTGTCATTGCCATAACACCGGTATTCACTTCGCATACATTTAACTGCTCAGCTGTAGCATCTTTATGTTCGACAATACCGGTAACCTCACCCTCGCTATTTCGTAAAATTCTGCCATAACCCATAGGCTCTTCAAGTGTCACCGTAAGCAGGCTCATTGCCCCGTCATTTACTCCCGAAAGCAACCGCTGCAAAGTCTCATGTTTTATTAATGGGACATCGCCATAAACAATAAGGACTGTTGATTTATCACGAAGGTTGGGCAGTGCTTGCAATACAGCATGCGCTGTACCTAGCTGCTCGGTCTGTTCAACCCAAACAAGGTCTTGTTCAGAAAACGCTTGTTGTATTAAGGCTTTACCATGGCCAACAACCGTATTAATCGCCACACCATCAAACCCTAGAGACTCAACAACATGTGCAAGCAAAGGTTTACCCGCGAGATTATGCAAAACTTTTGGTAAGCAAGAGCGCATGCGAGACCCTTTGCCCGCGGCAAGTACAATCACATCAACAAGCATTATCCTCTCCTTTTAATAACCTTGATGTCTCCCGCATATTAACAAGCCCGTTAAAATATGAGCTATGCTTTATAGCGTATAAAGCCGAGACTTTTCACAAGAACGTTTTTATTAAGTATCCAAAATCAAAAAAGGCAGCCGAAGCTGCCTTTTTAATAACTGAATAAAATACGACTAACGCATAACGCCTGCCCTTCGACGTAATTCTTCAATTGTACGTAACTGGGCGGTTGCTTGTGCTAAACGAGAAGCCGCAAGCGAGTAGTCAATTTCTCCACTCTGGTTTTTCATATCTTGCTCAGCATCTTTCTGCGCCTGCACTGCAGCAGCCTCATCAAGATCATTAGCTCGAACAGCGGTGTCCGCTAAAATAGAAATAACACCGGGCTGAACCTCAAGAAAACCACCCGACAAATAAATAACTTCGTCTTCAGCACCACTTTTAATTAATCTGACAGGGCCGGGTAATAAACCGGTAAGCAAAGGCGCGTGGCCATATGCAATGCCTAGCTCTCCCAGTATGCCACCGGCAACAACCATTTCGACCATGCCGGAGAAAATTGCTTCTTCAGCACTTACGATATCGCAATGAACGGGTATTGACATAAAATTGCTCTCTACTGTTATGCGCTAATCGGGTGTCGATTTAAAGGTTTTTCGCCTGCTCTACAGCTTCGTCTATCGACCCAACCATATAAAATGCCTGTTCGGGCAAATCATCATAGTCACCTTTTAAAATACCTTGGAAACTACTGATAGTATCTTTCATAGGAACATACTTACCGGAACTGCCCGTAAATATTTCTGCTACGAAGAAAGGCTGCGATAAGAAACGCTGGATTTTTCGTGCTCTCGCTACGGTCTGTTTATCTTCTTCAGACAGCTCATCCATACCTAAAATTGCAATGATATCGCGCAGTTCTTTATAACGTTGTAATACACTCTGAACACCACGTGCAACATCATAGTGCTCTTGACCAATAACCAAAGGATCAAGTAAGCGAGACGTTGAATCAAGCGGATCAACTGCTGGGTAAATACCAAGCTCAGCAATCTGACGAGAAAGTACCAGTGTTGCATCAAGGTGAGCAAATGTTGTCGCAGGTGATGGATCTGTCAAATCATCCGCCGGTACATATACCGCCTGGAAAGAAGTAATCGATCCCGTTTTAGTCGATGTAATACGTTCCTGAAGAACACCCATCTCTTCTGCAAGTGTCGGCTGATAACCTACCGCCGATGGCATACGACCCAAGAGTGCGGATACTTCTGTTCCCGCGAGTGTATATCGATAGATATTATCAACAAACATCAATACATCACGGCCTTCATCTCGGAAGTTTTCAGCCATGGTTAAACCGGTTAACGCAACGCGTAAACGGTTTCCGGGAGGCTCATTCATCTGTCCATAAACTAATGCTACTTTATCGAGAACATTAGATTCTGTCATTTCATGATAGAAGTCATTACCTTCACGTGTGCGCTCGCCTACACCCGCAAAAACAGAGAAGCCTGAGTGCTCAATAGCGATATTACGAATAAGCTCCATCAGTGTTACGGTTTTACCTACACCAGCACCACCGAACAAACCAATCTTACCGCCCTTCGCAATCGGCATGATCAAGTCAATAACTTTAATACCAGTTTCCAGTAGCTCAATCGCAGAGGATTGATCCGCATAGTCTGGAGCACTACGGTGAATCGGCAAAAAGGTTTCTGTATCAATTGGCCCGGCTTCGTCAATTGGGTTGCCGAGAACATCCATAATCCTGCCAAGAGTTCCCTGTCCAACCGGCACCATAATAGGCGCTCCCGTATTAGATACGGGAAGCCCGCGGCTAACACCTTCTGAGGCACCCATGGCAATAGTTCTCACGACGCCGTCGCCTAGTTGCTGCTGCACCTCAAGAGTAAGGCCCTGACTTTCTACTTTCAGCGCATCGTATACGTTTGGTACTTGGTCCCGAGGGAATTCCACATCGATTACAGCACCAATAATTTGAACGATCTGTCCGCTACTCATTTACGCTTCCTCTTCGCCTCAGCGTTAAAGCTGATAATTACTTTGATTTTTTGCAACAAGAGCCGGGCAATTTTAAACCGCCGAAGCTCCACTAACTATTTCTGATAATTCTTGAGTAATTGCAGTTTGTCTTGCTTTGTTATAAAGCAATTCAAGCTCATCAATTAAATCCCCTGCATTATCAGTCGCACTCTTCATCGCTATCATACGCGCAGCCTGCTCACAGGCTTTATTTTCCACTACGCCTTGATAAACCTGAGATTCGATATAACGCACCAACAAGCCATTTAAAAGCTCTTTTGCATCAGGTTCATAAATATAATCCCAGTGATGCTTAAGGTCTTCATCTTCAGAAGCTTGCAAGGGTAGTAACTGCTCGACCGCCGGCGCTTGTGTCATGGTATTAACGAAGGTATTTGATACTAAAAAGAGGCGATCAATCTTGCCTTCTTCATAAGCATCCAACATCACCTTAACACTGCCTATCAACTCTTCAGCTGCAGGCTCGTCACCCATATCTTTCACAGTCGCGGTAATATTTGCGCCCACCCCACCAAAAAAAGTAGCGGCTTTACCACCGAGCGTACAGGTATCAATTTCAACACCTTGAGCTGACCATGATTCCATCGACTTAATCTGTGCCTTAAAGAGGTTTGTATTCAAACCACCACAAAGACCTCGGTCGGTAGAAACCACTATATAACCAACACGCTTTACTTCTCGTTCATTCAAGTATTGATGACGATATTCTGGTGCCGCATTTGCTAAATGGCCAACAACAGCTCGAATACGCTGTGCATAAGGCTTACCTAAGGACATCCTCTCTTGAGCACGACGCATTTTACTCGCCGCAACCATTTCCATAGCACTGGTAATCTTTTGCGTACTCTTTACGCTATTGATCTGATTTTTTACTTCTTTACCGACAGCCATAAGTTCTTAACCCGATTGTCATTAAGCCGTTACTTAATACCTTTAATGCTTACCAAGACTGGCTTGCAGCAAACTTATCAAGCGCTGCTTTAAAAGAAGCTTCGATATCACTATTCCAAGCCCCACCATCATTCACTTTATCCATCACATCACCATGCTCAGAACGCATGTAAGATAATAAAGCGGCTTCAAAATCACCTATTTTATCAACAGGGATTGGCTTTAAATAGCCTTCGTTCGCAGCAAACAATGACACGCCCATTTCAGCAACACTCATCGGTGAATACTGGCCTTGCTTCATGAGCTCTGTAACCCGCTGCCCGTGCTCTAACTGAGCCCGAGTCGCATCATCAAGGTCAGATGCAAACTGCGAAAAAGCCGCAAGTTCACGATACTGAGCCAAAGCTAAACGAATACCACCGCCCAACTTCTTAATGATTTTTGTCTGAGCTGCACCACCTACTCGCGATACAGACAAACCGGCGTTCATCGCTGGGCGAATACCTGAGTTAAACAGATCTGTTTCAACAAAAATCTGACCATCAGTAATCGAGATCACATTTGTTGGAACAAAAGCTGACACGTCACCGGCCTGTGTTTCAATTATAGGCAATGCTGTCAAAGAGCCTGTCTTACCTTTCACTTCGCCTTTGGTAAACTTTTCAACGTAAGCAACGTTGACTCGAGAAGAGCGTTCTAATAGGCGCGAGTGCAAATAAAAGACATCACCCGGGTAAGCTTCTCGACCAGGTGGGCGACGTAAAAGCAAAGAAATTTGTCGATAAGCCCAAGCTTGCTTGGTCAAATCATCATAAACAATTAAAGCATCTTGGCCACGATCGCGATAATACTCACCAATCGTACACCCTGAATACGGCGCTAAAAACTGCATTGATGCTGGGTCAGACGCTGTTGCAGCAACAACAACTGTGTGAGCCATTGCACCATGCTCTTCCAGCTTACGTACTATGTTTGCTACTGTTGAGCTTTTCTGCCCTATAGCAACATAAACACACTTAACGCCTGTGTCTTTCTGATTAATAATCGCATCAATTGCAATTGCTGTTTTACCAATCTGGCGATCGCCAATAATTAACTCACGCTGGCCACGACCAACAGGAACCATTGCATCAATTGCTTTCAAACCGGTTTGAACCGGCTCATCTACTGATTGGCGTTCAATAACACCAGGAGCAACTTTTTCAACGGCATCAGTTAACTTGGCATCTATTGGGCCTTTCCCATCAATAGGATTACCCAGTGCATCAACAACACGACCTTCTAATTCTGGACCCACCGGCACTTCAAGAATACGGCCCGTACAACGTGCCTTTTTCCCTTCAGCTAATGATTGATAGTCACCCAGCACTACAGCGCCGACAGAGTCTCGCTCTAGGTTAAGAGCCATACCATATAGGCCGCCGTCAAACTCTATCATCTCACCATACATCACGTCGGCTAGACCGTGAATACGAACAATACCATCGGATACTGAAACAATGGTACCTTCGTTGCGAGCCTCGGTTTTTGTATCAAGACTCTCTATACGCTGCTTTATAATCTCACTGATTTCAGATGGCTTCAGCTGTTGCATTCTCGATTCCTTAACCCTACTGATTAATTGCTTCGGCGAGTTTGGCCAAACGACCACTCACAGACCCGTCGATGATTGTATCGCCTGCTCTAATGACCACGCCACCAATAAGTGTGGGGTCTACAGACACATTAATATTAATTGTCCGTTGCAAACGTTTTTGTAAAGCTTCCGCTAAACGGTCTTGCTGAGGTTGATCCAAGGCTTGTGCAGCCGTTACATCAACATCCAGCATCTTCTCCTGCTCTGCTTTAAGCACACCAAACTGAAATTGTATTTGCGGCAGTAATGCTAAACGACGGTTATCCGCTAAGTTTTTAAGGAAGTTAACACCCTTATCACTTAAACCATCACCACAAATATCAACCAACATTTCAGCTTTAGCTGTCGCGGTTTCACTCGGAGATCCAATTAATTTTGAAACAGCTTCATAACTTGAAACACCCGAGAGTAAGTCAAGCATTGCCGACCACTCACTAACTGCATCATGCTCATTAGCATATTCAAAAGCTGCCTTCGCATAGGGGCGAGCTAATGTACTTAGTTCAGCCATCAATCACCCCTAAAGTTGTGCCGCAAGTGCATCTACAATATCGCGATTATCATCTTCACTTATCGCACGCTTGAGGATTTTTTCAGCACCGGCAATTGCTAAAGATGCAACCTGAGTACGTAATTCCTCTCGCGCTTTATTGCTTTCTTGTTCTATTTCAGCATGTGCTGCAACAATAAGCCGGTCGCCTTCTTCGCGCGCTTTGTCTTTCGACTCATCAACAATTGTACTTGCTCGTTTCTTAGCATCTTCAATAATTGACGCAGCTTCCTGCTTTGCTTCTTTTAACTGATCTACAGCTTTATTTTGTGCCAGCTGAAGATCTCGTACCGCTCGATCAGCCGCTTCAAGGCCGTCGACAATAACTTTTTTCCGCTCTTCCATCGCACCGATCAGTGCGGGCCAAACAAATTTCATACAGAACCATACAAAGATGGAAAATGAAATTACTTGGCCTAAAATCGTAGCATTGATATTCACATCAATATCCCTTTAGGTTTAAGGATAACTATTCGATATTTCGAATCAACCACCAGCAACTACGAACAGGAGGTATAAACAAATACCAACAGAAATCATTGGAACCGCATCAACCAAGCCCATAACAATAAAAAACTGTGCTCGTAACATTGGTACTAATTCTGGCTGGCGAGCGCCACCTTCGAGGAATTTACCCCCCAAAATACCAACACCAATTGCTGCACCAACAGCACCCAGACCCATCATAATTGCGCCTGCTAGGTAGATTAATGAAGTTTCCATTTTTGCTCCCGTTGTGTCTTTTTACTTTAAAGTGTTGCAGAGTTTAAGGTTTACCTTAATGATCATCGAACGCCATCGCCAAATAAACAATGGTTAAAACCATGAATATAAAAGCTTGGAGTACAATAATTAAGATATGGAATATAGCCCATGGTACAGAAAGCGCCCACTGAGCCCAAAACGGTAACAGCGCTATCAAAATGAAGATCATTTCTCCAGCATACATATTACCAAATAGTCGCAAACCCAATGAAATCGGCTTTGCCAACAAATTTACAGTCTCCAAAAACAAGTTTACAGGGAGACCAAACTTACCAAAAGGGTGAAATGACAGTTCAGCAGCAAAGCCACCCAGGCCTTTTTGCTTAATACTGTAAAAAACCACCAAACTAAAGACACTTAAGGCCATACCCATTGTGATATTTACATCTGTACTGGGTACAACTTTCAAAAAGTGAATACCAACAAGATTCCCTAAAGCCGGTAAAAAATCGATGGGGACTAAATCCATTGTATTCATCAACAAAACCCAAACAAATATCGTTAGGGCCATTGGTGCAATCAGCTTATTTTGGTGATGAAACATACCTTTAACATTTTCATCAACAAAATCGACAATCATTTCAACAAAGTTCTGCAAGCCACCTGGGACACCGGCTGTTGCTCTTCTCGCCACGCGATGAAAAACAAACATAAAAGCCAAACCCAAAAACAGCGAGAACCCAAATGTATCTACATTCAGCGCCCAAAAACCCATTTCAGCCGCTTCTTGACCACTACTTGCCAAACCCCAAGAACCATCCGGGTGTTGCCCGTAGGTAAGGTTAGTCAGATGGTGGGTTATGTACTCCCGTGAGCTCATTGTTTCAGTAGACATCTAAAGTCTCTTTCTTCCTTATCTGTATTAAAAGCTATCTTTCAACACCAGTGGCGTAACAACATAAGCCACTTGTGTTATCAAAAAAGCCACAAACAAAACAATTGCGTATTGGCCTTGGCTAATTTCTGGTAAATCTCTAAACACCCAAGCAAAACCAACAACTATTATGAAAAACTTTCCTAACTCTCCGATATAAAACCTTCCGAGTACTCTACCGGGTGTCGTGCCTTTTACCAGCTTTAACGAAACAAGCGCAAAATAACCATTCGCTGCAAGGTTAATTGTAGCGCCGGCTAAAGCAGCCATCGCCATCATTTTACCAAAAGCCAACGCGGTGATAAAAACCACAACGACCGATATCATCGACTGCACAAAAATAAAGCGAAGCGCTAACTTTGTTCCGCTATTAACTCTCACTTGTCACTCATATCGGTTCACTGCCATCGCTTAGATATACGCTCACTTTAACGTAATGTTAAGTAAGCCCCATGAGATTAACGTAAATCCCACAAGCTACCAAGGCGCGCGCATTATAAGCACGATCTTATAATGAATCAACTAATGTATAAGGCCAAATGTACTTTCCTTTGAAATCTAAATATATTTTTCTTTGAAGTATCGTGTCCTTACTTAATATGGGACAGGATTCCATCCAGCTCATCAAGGCTGTTGTAGCAAATCACCAACCGCCCTTTACCCTTGTTCGTATGCTCTACTCTCACATCAGCACCTAAACTTTCTGATAGCTTTTGCTCTAGCCTTTCAGTATCAGCAGTTTTACCGACCACGCTTTTTACTTTGGCCTGCTGGCCTCGCTTCAATTGCTGAACTAAGTTCTCTGTTTGACGCACAGAGAGACCTTTTCCAACAACGTGTCTTGCAGCCTCTAACTGATTCAAACCTTCAAGCCCTAATAAGGCTCGGCCATGGCCCATATTAATATCACCTCTCTCAACGAGAAGTGCGACCTCTGGCTCCAGCGCCGTTAAACGCATGATATTGGCAACGGTAGAGCGCGGCTTTCCAATAGCATCCGCAACTTGTTGCTGGCTGTAGTTAAACTCTTCCTGCAGGCGCGTTAATGCTAAAGCCTCCTCCATCGCGTTTAAATCTTCACGCTGGAGATTCTCTATCAGAGCAAGCGCGATTGCATCCTCATCAGAAATAGACCTTACAATCGCCGGCACAACGGATAAACCGACCAACTGTGCTGCACGCCACCGCCTCTCTCCGGCGATGATTTCAAACTTATCGTCCGTCATTGGGCGGACTATTATGGGCTGCATTATCCCTTGGCTGCGTATTGATTCAGCAAGCTCATCAAGCGCATCGGGGTTTATGTCCCGTCGCGGCTGGTACTTTCCTCGCTGCAATAGCTCTACAGGCATTTCCTGTATTCGACCCTGATCAACTCGATCACTTCCTTTACTCGGAGCACTGTCCATATTCGGTGCTTTTTCTTCGCCGAAATTCAGCAGAGTATCTAAACCTTTTCCAAGCCCTTTCCTCTTTCGCATCACGCATCTCTTACCATTACAGAATGACTACTCATGTATTTTTCCTCTGTTCTATTCGACGCAAGAGTTCACTTGCCATGCCTAAATAAGCAGCCGTTCCTTTCGAGCCTCGGTCATATTGCAAAATAGCTTGCCCGTAGCTTGGCGCCTCTGCCAAACGCACATTTCTCGGTATAACAGTTCGATAAACCCTGTTACCAAAGTGCGTATGCAGCTGGTTAGAAACCTCATTCGTTAAACTGTTCCGAGGGTCATACATGGTTCGCAATATACCCTCAACCCTTAAAACAGGGTTATACAACTTGCTGATTTGTGCAATTGTGTCGACAAGCGCAGACAAGCCTTCAAGCGCATAGTACTCACACTGCATAGGGATAATGACCTTATCACTTGCAACTAAAGCATTGATTGTGAGCATGCTCAAAGCGGGCGGGCAATCAATAATAATAATATCGTATTGGCTTCCCAGCTTTTGTAATTCCGTTTGTAAGCGTTTTTCTTTCCCGGGGATTTGCATCAACTCAATTTCCGCTGCCGTCAAATCACCGTTTGCAGGTAGTAAATCATAACCTGCGCCCGCACACGGTATAAGTACTTCCTGAGCGGGCGCTAAGCCAACAAGAACATCATAAACAGTTCTCGTAAGATCGTTTTTTTCTACACCGCTTCCGGTTGTCGTATTACCTTGCGGATCGAAATCGACCAAAAGAACACGCTCGCCAAGGTGGGCCAAAGAGGCCGCGAGATTAATGCTGGTCGTTGTTTTACCAACACCGCCTTTTTGATTTGCTATCGCATAGGTGGGAATCAAGACGAAACCTTCACGTTTTTTTGATGATGATGAGATGGCGCTCTTGATCCAGATTCGGAACATCGAGGCTAAGAGCTTGCTGGACCATATAACCTTTAGGCAGCTCACTCAACTCTTTGTCTGGGAAACGCCCTTTCATGGCATAAAAAAGTCCACCGGGAGCCAGTAAGTGCTCTGTATTGAGGAGCATATCTTTCAAAGAAGAGAACGCTCGACTAACAACACCGTCAAAACCTTGCTCTGGCCGAAATTCACCAACCCGGTGATGTAGCTCTGAAACATTCGCTAGCTGTAACATTGCTTTCACTTGAAATAAAAACCGGACTTTCTTGCCGTTACTATCAAGAAGACTAAATTCCTTGTTTTTTAATTGAATCGCAAGGGGGATACCCGGTAAACCACCGCCACTACCGACATCAATAAAACGACGGCCTTCCAAATATTTAGACACGCTAAGACTATCCAGCAAATGATGTGTCACCATTGTTGGAAAATCCGTTATGGAGGTCAGGTTATAGGTCTTATTCCACTGCTGTAACAAGGCAATATAACGCAACATTTTATCAACAGCTTCATCATCAATCGCTAAATCAAGTGTTGAAAGGCCCTCTCTCAAAATTTGGTCTAAGGTGCTGAATATAGGGTCATCCAATAAGTCAGACATTCGACCCACCCACATGTGTTTTCTTTTTTAAATAGATCAGGAGTAAAGACACCGCAGCAGGTGTTATGCCTTGCATTCGAGAAGCTCTTGCTAACGTTTTAGGGCGAAACTCTTGTAACTTTTGCTTCACCTCATTCGATAAACCCTTCACGGCATTATAATCAAAGTCTTCAGGAATTTTAGTATTCTCATGGCGTTGTAAGCGCTCAATATCGACTTTTTGCCGTTCGATATAGCCGCTGTATTTAGCCTCTATTTCAATTTGCTGAGCAACCTGGTTGCTGATCTCGACATTCAAATCACACTTTCCTAAACCCGCGATTTTTTTATAATCCAGCTCAGGCCTTTTGATCAATTCAGCCAAAGAATATTCTTTTGTTAGTGGCTTATCGATAAAAGCTTCTAAGGCTTTCGCTGAATCACTACCCGGTTGAACCCAAGTACGGCTAAAGCGTGTTTTTTCCTGAGCAATAGCTGCCATTTTTTCATTATATTTACGCCAACGTTTTTCATCGACCAAACCAAGTTGATGGCCTTTTTCTGTCAAACGAATATCCGCATTATCCTCTCTCAATAACAAACGGTACTCAGCGCGGCTTGTAAACATACGGTAGGGTTCTTTGGTTCCCATGGTAATAAGATCATCAACCAAAACACCCAAGTAAGCTTCATCACGCCTGGGGCACCAAGCCTCCTCCCCTTTAACCAACAAGGCCGCATTAGCGCCTGCCAATAAGCCCTGAGCTGCCGCTTCCTCATACCCTGTTGTTCCATTTATCTGACCCGCGAAAAAAAGGCCCTTAATGCAACGGGTTTCTAAGGAGTACTTTAAGTTCTGGGGGTTGAAAAAATCGTATTCAATCGCATACCCCGGTCGACTAATGTGTGCCGCCTCAAAGCCGGGTATAGATCGCACCAAATCTACCTGAACATCATAGGGAAGGCTGGTTGAGATCCCATTGGGGTATAACTCATTGGTACTCAAACCTTCGGGTTCAATGAATATTTGATGGCTCGATTTATCGGCAAAGCGAACAATTTTATCTTCTATCGAAGGGCAATAACGCGGACCTACACCATCGATCACGCCCGTATAGAGTGGAGAGCGGTCCATGCCATTGCGAATAATTTCATGGGTTTTTTCTGAGGTGTGTGAAATCCAACAACAGACTTGCTCTGGATGGTCACTCAGGGAACCCAGAAAAGACATGACAGGTCGAGGCGTATCGCCCCACTGCTCTTGTAAGTTTGAAAAATCCACGGTTCGAGCATCAATCCGTGGCGGTGTGCCTGTTTTTAACCGGCTCACCTGAAAAGGCATTTCTCTCAAACGCTTGGCGAGTGTCGAAGAAGCAGGTTCACCCGCTCTCCCTCCCCCGTAGTTATCCAAACCTACATGTATTTTCCCACCGAGAAAGGTTCCCGCTGTTAAAACAACAGAGGGCGCATAAAACTTAATGCCTGATTCTGTAATTACACCGGAAACACTCTCGCCTTCTAGAATCAGGTCATCAACGGCTTGTTGAAAAATAAGTAAGTTTTCTTGGTTTTCCAAGACCTCTCGAACAGCCGCTTTGTATAAGGCACGGTCTGCTTGTATACGGGTTGCACGAACGGCAGGTCCTTTTCGAGCATTCAACACACGAAATTGTATACCCGCACTATCTGCAGCCTGAGCCATTAAACCACCAAGAGCATCAATCTCCTTCACGAGATGGCTTTTACCAATCCCGCCTATTGCAGGGTTACACGACATTTGACCCAGGGTTTCAATATTGTGGGTCAGTAAAAGTGTACGGCAACCCATTCGAGCAGCAGCTAACGAAGCTTCTGTTCCCGCATGACCACCGCCAATAACAATAACATCGAATTTTTCAGAGTGAGCTAAGGACATGAATACAGACACTTGGAAAGACAAACGGAAGGTATTGTACGGAGATCAGCGCTAAATTGTTGAAACAATCAAACTAATAAACATTAATATTAACTATTAGTTATTAATATAGATCTTTTAATATTGTTATTATTATTAAGCAGGCCTTTTTCTGTGGATAAGCCACCTCAAGCCTTATTGTGGTTAACGCTAAAGCAATGATAGTTTACGTATAAGCTCTTGTCATGTTGAGAGTTTCTGTGGGGTAAGGTGTGGTTAAGTTGGCTGTTTATCCACAGGCAAACAGATTGTTTAATATATACGATATCTGCAAACAGATTCCACACAGAATAGTTCACTTGTAATCCACGCTATTATCCACAAGCAGTGTGTGTGGTTTGAGTTGCTAGTCAGCGGCGGGTTTAAGAGCGGTTAATGACTCAGTGATCGTAAGTGGTCAGCATTTAAGTTGAGGTGTGGAATCTCTGCTCGAGCCCCTTTGTATTGTTTTTAATCGGGTGTCGGTTTTATCCATTGCAGCGGGGAAGAGTTTTCTATAAAATATGCGGCCCTTAAACTTAGTCAGAATCATAGCTGTTTAGGTTTGTTGCCTATAATAGAGTTTCTGTTTAATTGGATGTCTAGTTATGAAAAGAACATTTCAACCAAGTGTTATTAAGCGTAAAAGAACGCATGGTTTTCGTGCTCGTATGGCTACCAAGAATGGTCGTTCGCTTATTAATCGACGTCGCGCAAGAGGCCGTAAACGCTTAGCGGCATAACGCTCAAGGGTTACAAGCCTACTTATTGTGCTCGATACTCGTTTTGGAAGAAGCCGGCGCTTAGTGACCAAGCTTGGCTTCAAAACTGTATTTGATGACGCAACATATAAGATTTCACACCGAAACTTGTTGATATTAGCTCGGAAAAACGGGCTAAATAGACCTCGTTTGGGTATGGTTATTGCCAAAAAAAACATTAAGTTTGCCGTTGATCGCAACCGCGTAAAGCGCGTCGTGCGGGAAACTTTTCGCTTGAACCAGCAAGTTGTTGAAGAGCTGGATATCGTTTTTTTAGCACGTCGAGGCTTAGATAAGCTCGATAGTTCCGCTCAAAATAAAGTCCTTATTGATTCGTGGCGTAAATTATCTCGCCAAGTCGCTCAAAGTAAGTAGCTCATATTAAGGTGTGGACGTGATTACACGATTTATTGTTCTCATCATTAAAGCGTACCAATATTTAATAAGCCCTTGGCTTGGCAATAATTGCCGTTTTTACCCTAGCTGCTCAGCTTATGCAATTGATGCTGTGGTAGAACATGGAAGCCTGTATGGCGGCTACCTTATTTTTAGACGAATAATAAAGTGTCAGCCTTTCCATCCTGGGGGCGTAGATCCCGTACCCCCGACCTGTTTAAAAAAATCTTGTCATAAAACTATGGAGTCGAATTAAAAATGGACTGGCAACGCAATGGTTTAATCGCAGCGATGGTCATCATTTTTGGATTATTATTTATTCGCTGGAATGAATATCAAGAAGAACATGCCCCTATTATCTCAGAAGCAAGAGATGAGTCACTTATAATTCCTTCTTTAACGACCGATTTAGCTCTTGAAAAAACACCCAGCTCGGTATTGTCACAAAAGGGTATTTCAGCGATCCCTGAATTAATAGCAGCGGAAAGCACACCTGAGTCTCAAGAGTTAATAAAAGCATCATTAGTTACCATTAAAACGGATGTTTTAGAGGTTATTATTGATACTTTGGGCGGTGATATTGTAAAGGTTTCTTTACTTGAGCATCGGGTTTCTCAAGATACAAATGCGGAGCCATTTGTATTGTTAAACCGTACCAAAAGCCATACTTATATTGCGCAGAGCGGTTTAATTGGTCGCAATGGCACGGATACAGAAGCCGGACGCCCGCGCTTTTTTGTGAACCAAACAGACTATGCGTTAATGGATGGTCAAGATCAGTTAGTGGTAGACCTTGTTTTGCAACAAGACGGGGTGACGATTACTAAAAGCTTTGTTTTTAAGCGTAATACCTACTTGATTGATTTGGCGTACCGCATTGATAATAAAACAGATATGCCTTGGCAGGCCCACCTGTTTGGCCAGATACAGCGGGACTCTAAAAACCCAGATCTTGGTCGAAGTATGGGGCCGAATGCTTATCTTGGTGCTGCGATTACGACAGAGGAAGATAACTATTTAAAGCAAGATTTCTCCGACTTGGAAGAGCTGGCATTCAAAACACAAAAACAAGGTGGTTGGGTCGCAATGGTCCAACACTATTTTGTCAGTGCTTGGATTCCAGATCAAAGCAGCCAGAATAATTATCTTTTACGCAAGTTAGGGGATAAAGACCTCTATGTTATGGGCTTTACGGGTGAGGCCGTTGAGGTGGCACCGAGGGAGCGTGGCGAATTACGAGCTGCTTTTTATGTCGGGCCAAAAGACCAAAATTACCTCGAAAAGGTTTCGCCTTATCTTGGTTTAACGATTGATTATGGTTGGTTGTGGTGGGTAGCTAAGCCCTTGTTTTCAGGACTCAGTTTTTTCCACGGTCTCATAGGCAACTGGGGCTGGTCAATTATTCTCCTAACTATTGTTGTGAAGCTACTCTTTTTCCCTTTATCTGCCGCGAGTTATAAGTCAATGGCAAGAATGCGGAAACTGCAACCAGAGATGGCGCGGCTTAAAGATATTCATGGTGATGATCGGCAGAAATTATCACAAGAAATGATGGCTTTCTATAAGAAGGAAAAAGTGAACCCTGTTGGCGGTTGTTTGCCGATGTTGATACAAATGCCTGTGTTTATTGCATTGTATTGGGTGTTAAACGAAGGTGTAGAGTTACGTCACGCACCTTGGATTTTATGGTTAACGGATTTATCAACAAAGGATCCGTATTACGTTTTACCCGTACTTAATGGTTTAAGCATGTTTGTGTTGCAAACCTTGCAGCCAGCACCACCCGATCCTATACAGGCGAAGGTGATGAAATTTATGCCGGTAGCGTTTAGTTTCTTTTTTATGTTTTTCCCTTCTGGTTTGGTACTTTACTGGACCGTAAACAGCATGTTGTCGATTGCTCAGCAATGGACCATTACGCGAAAAATAATTCGAGAGTAGGCGGGCTTTTGAGCCTTCTCTTTCGACGCTATTTAACGCGCAATTCATTTTTTAATGGTTTAGCGCGTTAATGTTAGCTAATCATACGGATGTCATTGCGGCATTGATTACCCCACCCGGTCGAGGTGGGGTAGGTATCGTGCGTGTTTCAGGCTCTGACTTGAGCATCTTTTTTGATGCGGTGTTGGCATATACCCCGACACCGCGTTTCGCGCATTACCTGTCTTTTCTTGGTGGAGATAATGAAGAAATAGATAAAGGTATCGCCATTTTTTACCCGTCCCCTCGCTCCTTTACTGGGGAAGATGTTATTGAATTTCAAGGGCATGGCGGCCCAGTCGTGATGGACCTTTTACTTCAGCGGGTGATTGCTTTGGGTGCTCGCCAAGCCTTACCGGGTGAATTTTCAGAGCGTGCTTACCTTAACGGGAAAATGGATCTTACTCAGGTTGAAGCCGTGGCTGACCTAATTGATGCGAGTACGGTGGAGGCTGCTAGAGGCGCAATCAATACACTGCAAGGCAAGTTTTCTAAGGAAATTGAACAGCTCCTCGAAGATTTCACTTTATTGAGAGTGTATGTTGAAGCCGCCATTGATTTTCCTGAAGAGGAGGTGGATTTTCTCACCGATGGGAAGGTGGCAACTGACCTGTTAGCATTGGTTGATAAGCTGAAAAAACTACTGAGCAGCGCCTCACAAGGTGCCTTGCTCAAAGAAGGCATTTCGGTTGTTATTGTCGGCAAACCGAATGCTGGGAAATCCAGTTTATTGAATACTTTATCGGGTCTTGATAAGGCAATTGTTACCGATATACCGGGTACAACGCGAGATGTGTTACATGAACATATTTCTATTGATGGTATGCCCTTACATATCATTGATACGGCGGGCTTGCGTGAAACTCAGGACGCTGTCGAATCAAAAGGCGTGGAAAAAGCTTGGCAGGAAATAAGTCAGGCGGATCATATTTTATTTGTTGTTGATGGCTCTGAACCCTACGAGCTGGTTTTACCTGAAGATTGGTCAAAAGCGGGCAGGGAGCAGGAAGACGGTAAAGAAGTTACTTTTTTGCTCAATAAAACGGATAAACCGAACTATAAAGGCAGCCCCCAACAGCAAAATGGCCACGCGGTTATCGAAATATCCACGAAGACAGAACACGGCCTTGACCAACTTAAAGAGCATTTAAAGCGTTGTGCGGGTTATACGAATGCGGGTGGCGGTATTTTCTCAGCACGTACAAGGCATATCACGGCACTCAAGCAAACGCTTGATCATTTGATGGCAGCGCGTGAGCAGTTATTGGTATTGGGTGCGGCGGGGGAATTAATCGCAGAAGATTTAAAGCAGGCCCAACAGGCTTTAGGCACGATAACAGGCGACTACAGTAGTGATGACCTACTGGGCGATATTTTTTCAAGTTTCTGTATAGGGAAATAGCTTTTTATCGTTATTTGGTATAAGTGGCCTGTACTCGATATTCTCCTCCGTTCTTTGCTGACAAGTTGAAAGTTAAGCGCTTATTAAGAGTAAGTTAACAACTTATCCACAGTTTATCCTCGTTTCCCAGTGTTTACTTCCCTTGAATTCATACAAGTTAATGAGTTTATTAACTTGTTGATTTATATAAATTTATTGTTTTTTTGTGTTTGGGTATAAATATGTGGATAACTTTTTTTAGAACTTTTAGACTAGACGCCTGTTGATAAGAATAAGCGTTTGTTGTCTTTTGGTTTGTGGTGGGAATAAGGGAGATAAGTTTGTCAGAGAAAGTTTGGCATAGGTGTGTGGCGCAGTTACAAGAAGAGTTGCCTCCCCAACAATTTAATACTTGGATCAAACCACTAAAAATTGACACGGTGACAACGGATAATACGGTGCGCTTGGTTGCACCTAATCGATTTGTTCGAGACTGGGTTGTAGATAAGTTTCTTCATCGTATTGAGGCGCTTATGCAGGAAGAGGGGCAAGAAAACCCCTCTATCGAGCTTGTAACAGGGTCGCTTGCCCCTGTGTTTGAGCAAAAAACCCCGCCCTTAAAAAAGGCAGTGCCTCGCGTCCATAAGACCGTTGTGGAAAGCCCTCGCCCGAACAATAAGAGCGTTTTTCACACAGGCCTAAATGCTGGAAGCACATCATCATCA
>JQIA01000685.1_pt1 | contig 17651 bp, 22 predicted proteins | sample 811431 | NCBI WGS metagenome assembly JQIA01 (sample SAMN02998118, study PRJNA258478) | marine sediment metagenome | biome: marine; feature: seafloor; material: sediment; isolation source: oil-polluted sediment collected from 3 locations (0.5 km, 0.7 km and 0.9 km)... | place: USA: Gulf of Mexico ...
CGCGGCGCTTAACTGGCGCAGTTATTACCATGCGAATAATCAAACATGGCCTGATCAAGTTTAAGTTCTGTCGAAATAACAATTTAACCAACCAGGGAATCACCATGAAAATAAGTGAACAAGAATTCAACGATCAGTACAAAGTAGGTCAACGCGTAATCTATACAGATGACTTTGGAAAGGAGCACATAACAAAAACAACGTCCATGGCGTGGGACTTGTGCGGAACGCCAGTGGTTAAGATTGAGGGCAAAACAGGTGGCTATGATTTGGAATGCATGGTTATTGTTGAGGTAGGACCGGAAGACGTGACGAACGAAGAGGGCGAAAATTGCCCACAGGATCAGTGTGACGGTGTTTTAGAGTATGGCGACGTTGAAGGTTGCAGTTGTCACATATCCCCGCCTTGCTCTGCTTGTGTTGATAATCCGCTAGTGTGTGTGGTGTGTGGGTGGGAGGATGAAGAATGAAAATCGCAGAACTAAGAAAAGCAGGCGACATAATGAGGCGCAAAGGATTGGCAGAGCGCGCCCTTGAAATAGCTCAAGAAATGGTTAAGGACGGCAGCTATGAGCGCGCAATAGAGGGAGCAGGCCAATTAGAAGTATTGGCCAAGGCTTGCACGTTCGATTGCTATTGGGACGAAAAACGATGGATTGGCAAAAACCGAGAAGAATCTAAAATGCAATACGTCATAGAGCGCGGAAGGTCGATTGATGGGGAATCGTTATGATATTTTTCGCAATCCTTTGGGTGCTTTTCGCAATCAAAGTACACAGAACATACAGATTCGATTGGGTGGCTACCTTCACAAGTTGCCTGCACTCTTTAACTTTTAGCTACGTTCACGCGTTTGGGGTGAGTTGATTATGAGTGATACAAGATTATTAAATTGCCCAGAGTGTGACAGCGGCGACGTTGTTTTTGAATCAATAAGCGTTCGACCATATTGCAATGAGTGCAAATACTGGGCACCTATTAATTACACGGGTACCAAACAGGACGCTATAGACGCATGGAATAAGAAGAAGCTTGAGGTTGAGGAAACTATAGACAAGTTGTTTGTCGATGCTGACAGCGCGCTTTCTGATGACGCACAAGAAATAACAGCAGAAGCGGAAGGCATTAGCAGTATATCAATGGGTGAAAACGTAGGCTGGATTACAGGACCGCATGATGCAGTCAAAGCCGTGCAGAAGCTTATTATTGATGGCGAGGATTACCGGAAAGATATTCATAATATGGGCGAAGGACTAAAGGCGCTTTCCATTGAATACGCGAAATTGGTAGAGGAAAACAAAGCCCTAGAATCAAAACGTGAATACGACATAGAGGCAATGAGAACGGCTCAGGGGCTTTTGAAAGATGGCGGCCAGGGCTCTATTGTCGATACGGTGTGGTGTAATGGCGAGGGAAATATGACGCTTTGGGAACTGCTAGCAATGGCTATTGATTAGGATTGATTATGGACGTTTACGGAGACGTAGCGGGACAGTTTTCTAAGGTTGTAGATGGACTGAAAGAGGACGCCGGTAAATCTGAAATAGATAATGCTGTCATTGCAGATTTAAGGAAAGAGAACCGAGAAATAAAAGATCTATTCGTTGACCTGACATTCTGCTACCTAAACCCAGAAATAACAAAAACCTTGTACGCGGAAGTCAACAGGCAATTCAAAGAAATTGTAGGCGATGACCCGGAATTTATTGATAAAACAGAGAGCGAATCATGAAAAATAGATACGGCGTAGATACATCATATTTTAGAAAACTGTTTGAACGTGAATTGCGAAACCTTGCAGATTACAAGCCCGACGAATTAGCTCGGGTTCTGGCTAGAATGTCGAAAACGGCTGATAGTAAAGTTCTACTAGAACGTGAATTCAACGACGAGTTTATAAACGGTGTATGCAGCACCCTTGCCTATATCCTTAATAATGGCGAACAAATACCAGAACACGAGCTACAAAAAATAGGTTCAATTGTGGTCGAGTGTCACGGTACCCACTCGGTTGATATTAAAAACATTTTCCAAGACGGAAGCAAAACAGCATTCGAGCTACTTGACGAAATAGGCAAAAAGGCAGGCGTTGAACAAGGCGACGTTGCCGGACTGCTCGAATGGATTGATAAATTACCAGAACCGGACTAACCTTAAAACACATAGCAACCCGACAAGGAAACCCAGGAGGTGGCGCTATCTGGCAAAGCTCGCATTTATGTGGGCTTTTGTCGTTTCTGGTGTACGTGCTATCATTAAACAAATTAGTGTTGCGGCGATAATGCTTGATAGATAAAATAAATTAGGTGGAATTTTGGAAGTAAATACAGCAAAGACATCGAACGCAAGATTTACAGGTTATGGGATAGTGTTTCTAGGGGATAACCCTTTGATTGACAACCCCACAACGGTTCCCGCCGAGGCGTGGCAAACGCTAACAGCAGAACAGAAAAAATACGCTAATAATCAGGTTGCTCCTGAATTGCAGCGCCACGACTAAACACAATACGGAGCGCCCACCATGGCCACACACCCACTAGCAATACGTAACGGTTTTGTAGATTTCGTACTAAACCAAGTAGACACAGGCACCACCAACCCAACACCTCGCGCAGTATTTAGAACCACTGGCGACGCAGAAGTCGCCACACTAAACATGGCCTCAGACGCTTTCGGCGCTTCTGTCGGCGGTATTGGAACGGCTGGAGCTATCCAAGACGGCACTAACTCAACCGGTGGCACGACCACAAAATGCACAATAGAAAATAGAGACAACGGCCAAGTTTTCGAGGCCACCGTAGCTACTTCTGGTGCAGAGATTAACCTTACCACCAACGTAATACCGCCTAACGCTACGGTCCGCCTAACAGCGCTAACCTATCAAGGTCCGGCGTAAGTAATACCCCCGGCGTGCCTTCGGGCGCGCCACACTAAAACCAACCAGCCGGGGGGCTTTCATGCCGTCAATTTTCCAACGCGCTTCGTATACCTCTGCCTCTACAGCCTCCCCGTTTACTATCGCATTAGAGACCGGTTTTACAGCCGCGCCTAATAGTGTGCGCGGGTTTTTCATATTAGAGCAAGACGATAACAAGGCAATTTTTGCCAACGTACAAGCCACTATAACCGGTGGCAACACGCTAACGGTTAACGTGATCGAATTCAGTACCAACGGTGGCAGCCTTCCTGCCTTCGCGGGTCAAGTTAATGTATTCAGCTCGCTACCTATCACCCAATTTTCGGAGTCACAAGGCGTAGGCCGCGACGGGTTCCTATTGCTTGGTGATGGTAACCAAGTTGGCAATAATGGGGCCTCTCTTTCGACTTCAGGTTATAACGTGGTATTGGATAGCATAAGCGCTGATATCCTTATGTTACGCAAAGGCAACTTAGTGATAAATGCCGCGCATGATGGCACCACTACAAACGCGGACGTGGTAGACCAATACACTCAAGCAGAAGAACCCCTTCCTCATAATCAGAACGTTGGCAACTTTCCGCCAGTTAATAGCGTAGGTTTTGGCATTCCATTTGCTAAAGAGTATTTTTACAGAAACCCCGGAGCTCGCCAAACCGTATTACTGCCAGCAGGTCAAACGGCGGGCTCTATCACTTCCGGAGACTATGCGGATAGTGTAGGCACGGTATACAAGATTGCTGAGGCATTAGCCGCCGAGTTTATAGCCGAGAACAGTGACAACCGCCTAGCCGGGGTTATCATATCGCTAGGATTAACGGACTCTATAGCGTCAGCACAAGCAGGCTTTCAAGCTGGATTAGACGGAATTATCACGGCACTACGGGCAATCTACCCAAATATACCCGTCGTAGTCTGCGGATTACCTAGCGCCTTTATAGCGGCAAACGGTGCGCCAGCTACGGCCATAGACGCAACTCTAGCCGACACCGTAACCCGGTTTAATAACGTGGGGTTCGCGGACCCGGCAGCCGGGTACGTTGTGGACGCCTCTAATCAATTCATGGACGCGGCAGCTATGCGGTTATTTGGTGCAGTTGTATATAATGCCTTTGGCAACTCGTTCACAAACATAACGCTATAGGGTTAATCGATGGGCGCAATACTAAACAAAACGCAATACGTTAGCGCTAGCAATGCGCAACCGTTCGCGCTAACCCTACAGGCGGACCATATACCCGCACCAGAGGGAGAAAGGACGGTTTTCCACATTGGACAGACCAATAACGGGGCTATCTACGCCCTTGTAGAGGGCATTGTATCGGCTGGCTCTCTTGCTATCACCCAGATTATAGAAACCAGTGGCGACCCTATACCGTTGTTTTCTGGGGGTGTTACAATCCATAGCGCCTTAAACTCGCAACGCCTATCGGCAGAACAAGGCCAAGGCCGTGACGCTATTTTGCTAATTGGGCAATCTAACATGGCAGGCCATAACGGCGAGGATGAAGAGGCAGGGTTACGAGGTTATGACGCGGCACTTGACGAGCCTAACCCAAGAATCTTACAGCTACGAAAAACATCTAGGTACACGCTGGACCATGACAATTTTCTGACAGATACGACGATAGAGGACCAGTACGTTATAGCGTCTGATCCACTTGACCATGCTAACGATGCGGGGGTCGGCAATGGGGCAGTTCGGGCAACCAGTGCGGGCCTAGGCATTACGCTTGCCAAGCGCTACGCCCAGACCACCAGCCGCCAAGTAGTTATAATTCCGGCAGCGCGAGGCAGCACCGGGCTAGTGGCCGGGGGCACCTCACAAGCAGCGCCAAACGGCGCGGAATACCTGCACGCCGTCGCAGTGACAAACGAATTTTTGGCAGAACACCCAGACAACCGGCTAATACTCATAGCCGACCAGCAAGGCGAGACAGACGCTTTTGCAATAGGTACACTCGCGCCCGGCCAATGGGGTACGGCTAAGTCCATAAACATAACAGCGTTTAGGGCAAACGGTACGCTAACGCCTACCGTGCGCCAACCGACTTTTGAAAGAGTGCCCTACGTCATGGGCCAGGTTACTAGCACCGGCGCGGACTCTATCACCATTAATCAAGACATTGACGACATAGTGGCTAGCACGCCTTATACGGCTCGCGCCCTGTATGACATTACTTGGTTAAAAGGCGGCTCGTTTGACCTACACGTAGACGCGGTGGGATTGCGTGAGTGGGGTCATATATTCTACGCGGAATACATCAACGCCTTGGATAACTTACCAGCCCTTCCGGCAATGCCTACGCAGGTGCAGAACCTCGCAGCCACACAAGACCCTACCGTCGTTCATTTGACGTGGGACGCCTTGCCAGTGCAAGACCCGGTAGTCATTGCGTACAATGTGCAATTTAAAGTAACCAGCGCCGGAGACGAAACATACAGCACGCCTACGGTGTTAGGATCGGCAGCCGTGGCTCATGACGTTACAGGATTGACCAACGGCACAGATTATACTTTTCGGGTGTTTGCTTCGAGCCTAGCGGGCGATGGCCCATTTGCACTTATAACAGAAACTCCAGAACTCGACCTAGCACCAACCGCCCCGGCTAACTTCGCGGCTATTCAATCGGTGCCAGGCATAACGCTAACGTGGAACGCCTTAGTCTTTGACCCGGCAGTCACAGGCTACACCGTACAGCGTAAGCTATCGACAGACCCAACGTTTAACCCTACGGACGACGTAGACCTTGGGCTAGTTACGACCTACGATTTTACAACGCCTACGAACGGCGTAACGTATGACTTCCGAGTTTTCGCCTTTAACGTTATAGGCGACGGCACACCAACCGCCGTAGAGTCCGTTACGTTCGCGTCCTCGCCTACCGCAGCGCTTAACCCTGTAGCGTGGTACCGCCGTAACGTGGGTGTTGTATTGAATGGTGCTGGTAGGGTTGCATCTTGGACTGATCAAAGCGGCAATGGTAATGACGCTAATGGCTCATTACAAACAGACAACCCGCCAAGCCTAGAAGCGGACGGTCGAATACAGTCCCTTTCAGGTAGTGATAACATCTTAGCATTGGGTGATACTTTGGCGTTCCCTAACAGTGCTATGACTTTAGTTTTCGACGCGCTTAAAATTAACACTAACGATCAAGACTACTTTTTCCACACGTTAAACGGGTACATAGTATGGGCGAGGTCTACGGGTCGCATAGAGTTTAGAAGCACAGGTTCTACCAGCATAAGTACATCCAATAACCTATTTAGCGCTAACACTCGTTTTCAATTTGCTGTATCAGTTTCTGCAACTGGTCGTTATAGAATACTCGATTCAACAGGTACTGTGCTAGCCGAAAACGCCAGCGGGGTACTTGACACAAACGGGACTAGGGCGTCATTGATTGCACGCTCCACAAACTCTAGTTACACCGGTGTAGGTAATGAATTAGACGGGGGCATGTACAACTTTGTCGCGTTTGACCAGGAATTGACACCGGCAGAAGTCGCCAGCGTTATAGGAGAATTTACCTAATGAGTAACTTCTACCCCGTAAACGCAACGGCCAACAATGAGACGCCGCCGGAACCTTCCGCCGCTCCTACCGTTATATCAGGATCGGGGTCCGCATTGTCGGGAGACTCGACGGTTTCGGGTGCTGGAACTGCCTTCGAGGTTGTGACTGGAATCGGGGCCGCCATAGCTACGGATGCAATAGTCATAGGCGCGGGCGACCCTATAGTCCTTGGCATAGGTGCAGCCGTAGCGGGTAACTCTATCGCCTCCGGGGCGGGTTCTTCGGATCAAGTTATAATAGGCACCGGGTCAGCCATAGCCAGTGACTCTACAGTTTCGGGAACGGGTTCTTCAGAGCAGATAATTGAAGGCGTGGGTTCGGCAATCGCCACCGACGCAGTGGTATTTGGCGCAGGAGACCCTATTATACTAGGCTCAGGTGCAGCACAGGCTAGTGACTCTACAGTCTCAGGATCAGGAAGCACAACGGCAGTTGTAGAAGGAGCCGGCGCGGCTATCGCTTCGAATGTTGTTGTTAGCGGTTTTGAAGGAATTCAAATTGTATCCGGTTCTGGTGCGGCTGTAGCTTCTGATTCTATTGTAGCGGGCGCAGGTGACCCAATAATTTTAGGCTTAGGCGCTGCTATTGCCTCAGACGTTATTGTCTTTGGTGCCGAGGGTATCGTGGTAATATCCGGTACCGGGTTAGCTATAGCATCTAATTCTATAGTTTCCGGTGGGGGTGGTTCGGATCAAATAATAAGCGGGACAGGTGCGGCACAGGCAGGGGATTCTATAGTTTCCGGTTCTGGAATCGTAGAACAAGTTATTGAAGGCACCGGGCTAGCCGTCGTGTCTAATGCAGAGGTTTTGGGTATGGCTGACGAATTCCAGATTGTTACTGGTTCCGGTGCGATAGTGGCCAACAATGTTATTGTTTCAGGTTCGGATGTGGGTATTGTTGACTCCCTGTTTTTTGTTAACGGATCAATTCACAGTTCTCTAACTATAAAAACAAACGAGCCCGGTTTTTTGTTTGTTTATCACACGAGATTTAATCTTACCAATAGTTCACAACTTGCGCTAAAATTAACAGATCCTTACGGCGTTGATTACATTGTTGATGTATCAAGATTGTCAGCGCCTAGTGTGGATATAAATACCGGCGATACCGCAACACCAACATTAAGCGGAGGAACCTATATACAGTTCACAACCAACGTAACAGATTTTCTTGTTGTTGGTGTATGGAGTGTTAAGGGGCTTTATGTTGATGGCAATATCGAAAGGCCGGGTGATTCTGTTTATTTTGTGGTGGGAGATGGCTTTTATGGCTAAAAACGGTATGTATACGGTGTCCTATGAGTAGAGAGGGCACCTTTGGAAAAGACAATCAGCCAGCAAAAAAAAGGGGGAAGGGCAAGCGCGCCCTCCTTCTCGATGCTATTCATAGAAAGCTTAAAAAGGACCATGAGGAAGGCGAGGGCGTAGAGGTTAGGGACAGAGCGCACGCAGAGGAACTCTTTGCTGACGAGCTAATAAAGCAGGCTTACGCACAAGTAAGGATTGGCGAAAATACTTTATTCAATGAAGTAACAAGCCGTATTTATCCGAAGCACAAAGCAACGAATGAGCCTGTTTATTTCGAATTCCCAAAAGACGGCACGCCCGTAGATAAATTCAATTCAATAATGCTGGCAGTGTCAGAGGGAAAAATTGCACCCGATGTAGGTGGAACCCTTGTTAACATGATCAACTCAGGCGTCAACATTGAAGACGTTACCGAGTTAAAAGCCAAGATTGAAGAAATCGAAAAGGCTATGAAAGCGGATGCTTAGCCGCGCTAGTCGTGGTGCACTGAAAAAGGCAGAGGTTCACTATTTAACGAAAGAAGTTAAAGGTGACCCGTCCGTCTTTGGCATTTGCGATATGGAAGGCAACGTGGTCCGTAAGCGGATCATTGGGGGTGATTTAGTATTGGCTGATGTTGAGCCGGATCTAATGATACCCGAAAAGCTCGAAAAGCTTCTTTCGCCAAAAGATGTAAAAGTTATCTATGGCGGCAGGGGGTCAGCAAAGACGCGTACGGTTGCCTCAATTGTTACCGAGGGCATACGTTACCATGGTCACCGTGTACTCTGTATGCGGGAAATACAAAGCTCTATATCAGAATCAAGTCACCAGGAATTAAGCGACGAAATAGAGCGCCGAAAACTTGCCCCTGGTCAAATGGTTATTACAGACAACCGTATCAAATCAAAAGTTTCTAGGGGGTTGGCATGGTTCGCCGGACTACTTAGAAACTTAGCAAGCATCAAGGGTAAGGCCGGTCTAAACGTGGGCTGGTGCGACGAAGCCGAGAACGTTAGCCTTATGTCGTGGGACGTATTAATACCCACTCTACGGGCGGAAGGATCAGAGCTATACATAACATTCAACCCGCGATACGACACAGACCCAACATGGACAGAATTTGTTGCCCCTTATATATCTCAAATGAAAAACGGGATTTTTGAAAACGATACAATTCTAGTCATTGACTGCAATTGGAGAGATAACCCCTGGTTTACATCAAAGCTTGATCGTCAACGCCTAACCATGAAAGAGCGCGACATAGACCGCTATAACTGGATATGGGAAGGTCTGTTTAACAAGAAATCAGACATTCAAGTATTGGGCGGAAAGTGGGTAGTTGAAGATTTCGAACCCAAAGAAGACTGGGCGGGCCCTTATTTTGGTGCTGACTTTGGATTTTCTCAAGATCCGGCAACGCTTATCAAATCATGGATTCATGACAATACGTTATATATAGAGTATGAGGCGTATCAACAAGGCATTGAACTAGATGATTACCCGAAGTTCTACGCAGGCAAAGAAGGGGCCACGCCTGAAGAGCTCGAAACATGGACCCACTTAGACGATAAGAAGTGGCCAGGCATACCAGGGGCAAAGCGTCATATGATAATGGCCGATGAATCAGCGCCCGCCATAATCAGCAAGATAGCTAGCCATGGGTTTATCATCAAAGGAGCAGCCAAGAATTTCAAGGATACAGGGGCCAAGGGTTCTATCGAAACAGGCATAACCTATCTACGAGGGCTAAAGCGAATAGTGGTCCATACTCGGTGCAGGCACACAGCGTCCGAGTGTTCGCTATACTGGTACAAACAAGACAAACTGACAGAAGAGATACTTCCCGATATAATTGACGCTCATAACCACGCTATAGATGCAATACGCTATTCATTGGTTAAGCTTATCAACCGCAAGAAAAAGGGGTTTTTTGGATGAACGAACAAAGAAAGAAAGAAATCGAAGCATTGGCAAAAGAAATGTTCATGAAAGATATAGGCGATTTGATTGATGAGCATCATAGCCTTAAAGCTGTTTCTGAATATGCGACAGGATGCTTTGTTGTTGCTAAGAGTTTCTACGATGCTTTTGATAAGGCAGTAAACGAATAACCAATGGTGGCGACATGAATATTTTAGACTTTTTCAGAAAGAAGCCTGTCGCTAAAGCGGTAGAGCAAGTTAAGCAAAAAGAGGAAACGCGGGAGTATTTCAGCAGGCATTATCTCGAAAAGCAGAAAAACAGAAAGGCGATCATTGAAGGCATCAACAAAGACCTAGCAAGGGTTAACCCCAAGTCAGTGCCAGCCTTTGCAATGGATAACGCCATTCAAGGCCAATTTGAGGGCTCAAAGAATGCCTATCGTATTAGCTCCTATGGTGCGTCTGATGAGCTGCTTTGTTGGTACATAACTCAATCATTCATAGGTTATCAAGCTTGTGCGCTTATCTCGCAGCAGTGGCTAGTTAAAAAGGCGTGCGTGAAACCAGCACAAAAGGCCATTAAGAAGGGCTGGAAACTAACCGTTAATGATGGTGAGGAAGTAGACGACAAGATAATTAAACAGATTCAGAAAATCGACAAGCGAATGAAGTTAAAGAAACAGCTTGTTGAATTCAATTCTAAAAAAATGGTATTCGGTATTCGTATTGCCTTCCCTGTTATTGAAGGATGGGGTCCAGAGGATTACAAAAAACCGTTTAACATTGATGGCATTAAGAAGGGTTCATACAAGGGATTTACCCAGGTTGACCCACATTGGATGATTCCAGAACTAGACGCAGAGGCCGTAAATAATCCAGCGTCACAGGGATTCTACGAGCCCACATTCTGGCGTGTTAACGATACCCTATATCACAAGAGTCATTTAATCATTGTTCGCAATGGTGACGTTGCCGACATACTAAAACCAACATATCAGTACGGCGGGTTACCTCTGCCACAATTGATCTACGAACGCGTCTATGCGGCAGAACGTACAGCAAACGAAGCGCCTTTATTGGCCATGGATAAGCGCCTAACCGTTTTACATTTGGACCTTGAGAAAGTTGCAGCAAACCCCGCAACGTTTGAGGAACAGATGGCAGCATGGGCAGGCTACCGTGATAACTTCGGCGTCAAGGTTGTGGGGGAAGATGAAACCATTGAACAGTTCGATACCTCATTAGCAGACCTTGATAACGTAATCATGACCCAGTATCAAATTGTTGCAGCAATAGCAGAGATGCCAGCTACCGAGCTGTTAGAGACTAGCCCCAAAGGATTCAATGCAACGGGTGAGTTTGAAGAAAATAGCTGGTACGACAGATTAGAAGCAATCCAAGAGGACGATTATGACCCGTTCTTAGAACGTCACTATGAGCTATTGATTAAATCAGAATTCGATGGTGCTTTTGAAGTGGATGTAACATGGGAACCAATGAAGTCGCCAACGCCTAAAGAATTGGCAGAGATTTCCGACCTGAAAGCGCGATCAGATACCGCACTAGCTACCCTTGGGGCGATAGATGGCGTTGAGGTTAGAGACCGGTTGATAGCCGATGAGCATAGTGGTTACAACGGCCTAGCCCCATACACTGACGCAGAAGTCAAAGAGATGGAGAAAGAGAAAGAGGACGCCATGAATCAGGAAAACGGGGGCAACAATGGCGATAAGAAAGAGGAAAAGTAGACAGGCTCCATTATCCGCTAAACGAAAAACATGGGTAGATCAACGGACAGCTAGAGGGCAAGTCGTTCTCAAAGGCGAGCGCCTAGCCTACAGCATACCCATTCAATCGAAGTATGAAAAAGAGCTGGTTATCATGATCAACTCTTTAACGTCAGTAACTAAACGTGAACTTACGGCAGTGTTTAAATCTAAGCAGGCTAAAGAGTTTTACGCTGAAGATGCAAGCCTTTCGTCATTGGCCGGCAAGGTTCTTGATTCTCTTAGAAAACGTTTCGATCTGTATTTCGAAAAGAATTCCAAAGAAGTAACTGATCGGATGATTGGCCGGATAGATAAGCATTCAGCAAGCACTTTGCAATCAAGTATCGAGAAACTATCTGGCGGCCTATCCGTTAAGACTGATTTTATTAGCGGGGAAGTGGGCGACATTTTGCAGGCGTCAGTAAAGCGTAACGTAAGCCTGATTAAGTCAATAAACTCCCAATACCTTGATCAGGTAGAGGATTTAGTTATGCGTTCTATTGCTCCAGGTGGGAATGGTTTGCAAGATCTTGCTATACTTGATGAAATAAAAGACAAGACCATTAACCGAGGCGTTAACATTGCCAAGGATCAGACGCGAAAAGCCTACAACAATTTGAATGCGGCTCGAATGCAAAAGGCCGGATTGAATGAGTTTATATGGAGGCATAGTGGGGGTGGAAGATTCCCGCGTGACCTACATCAAAACGTACTGAATGGACAAACCTATAGCCTTGATGACTTGCCCGTGATTGATGAGAAAACAGGTGAGAGAGGAATACCAGGGCAGGCTATTAACTGTCGATGCACTATGGAACCTATTGCAACTTTTGGATGATTAAATGACTAAGCGCACATACGATACAAACGGTTGGCCAGAAATCAAAGACAACCCAATTTCAAAGATTGGCGTTTTCCCCTATTTGGGTTCCAGTATCGGCGCTCCAGATCCAACAAAAATATACATGGTTCGACGATCCAAAGAAGAACTAAGCAGCAAGGAGGCTATAGAATCATTCAAGCTTGTACCGTGGGTAGACGATCACACCATGTTAGGGGATAAGCAAGACGGGTTTACACCAGCCGAAGAGAAGGGCATACAAGGCGTTACAGGTGAGGACGTTTACTTTAAAGGTGACACCCTTTACGCCAACTTAAAGCTATTCTCTGAATCACAAGCCGACCTCGTAGAGACTGGCAAGAAGGAATTAAGCCTTGGTTATCGCTGTAAGTACGTTGAAAAATCCGGCGTTTACATGGGGAAAAAGTTCGACTACGACCAAATTAACCCGCGTGGCAACCATATTGCGTCAGTAGATGACGGTAGAATGGGGTCACAAGTTGCGGTTTTAGATTCAAGTGATATTATTAGCAACGATACCCATTGTTTTTTCACAATCGACAGTCAGGATATAATCATGACACCACAAGAAAAGGCCGCACTAGCAGCCAAGCAAAAATCTAGCGTTCTAAGCGCTGGGCAAACGGCGGCGGATGCGGCTATTTCTGGTATGGAATCAGGCGGCGCTAATGTGTCGGACGAAACCAAGCAAGTGATTGCATCTTTACCGAGTATTATTGGCGCGACCATGCAAGCTATGGACGAAATGAAAGACAAGGAAAAAATGTCAGAAGATGAAGAGGAAGAAAAGAAAGAGGGCATGGACGAAATGTATGACAAGGACGGCAACAAGGCCAAAGACGGCATGTACAATAAAGACGGTAAAAAAATGTCTAAGGACAAAGACGAGATGAAGGAAAAAGGAAAGGGCATGGACGCTGCTTTGATTACTTCACTTCAAACCCGCCTTGATGCCAGCGAGAAAGCAACGCAAACGGCAATGGATACCATTGACGAGCTAAAAACAAACAGCCTTCCAAACCTACTTGGTGAGGTGTCCCGCCGTGATGCAATGTGTCGGGCGGCGTCGGTTCATATTGGAGCCTTCGATCATTCATTAATGACGGAGCAAAAAGCAGCCGTTTATATTAATGGCAAACTAGGACTTGATGCGGCAGAAGGACACGAACTGGTTGCAGTAAACGCCGCGCTTAAAATGCTAAGCAAGGCACCGGCACCCTCACAAACATTTGTTGCCCAGGATCACAAAGACACGACAGGCGGCAGCACAGCTATAGACTCATTCATCCACGGGGATAAATAACATGGTTGCTACATTTCAAAGTCAGGTCAATCTAGACCAAACAACCGGTATCCCTGGTGAATATGCGAAAGCAGGTCCACAGCGGGAATTTCCAGGTATTATCAAATCAACTAACGCGGCGGCTAATATTTTCAGCCGTGCGTTCTCACATGTTGCCGCTTCTGATGACAACGTTATTGCAGGTGGTACAGGTGCTTTTGCTGGTCTCTTGATGAATCCTAAAGAGCATTCCGCAATTGGTACGGCATTGGGTACCTTAGAGCCTCAAATCTCTATCCCTAGCGAATCAAATGCAAGCTTTGCGCAAATGGGTATCATCTACGTTACGTTCAATACAACGGCTTCTATTGGCCAGAACGTTGAATACGACACCTCAACAGGTGCCAACGCTGGACGAATTCAGGCAGTAACAGGCAATACGGCAAGCGGTGGCCATGCAATCATCCCAGGCGCACGCGTAACAACTCGAAACCTCACAACAACCGGGCAAGTTGGCATCGTCCAACTAACAGCGTAAAGGTAGAATAATTATGATTATGGCTAACGAATTGTCACACCTTCCCGCCGGTCGCCCTGCAATGAAAATTGCAATGGATCAGCGCGAAGCATTTTGTCAGACAGCAGTACAAGAGCTACGTAAAATTGGTATTTGTTTTGATGAATCCCACATTGCATCCATGATGCGCTACAACGGTAAAACGGGAGAGGGCGCACCATCGACAGGTATGGACGCCAACTTTACGTCACCGTTAACAGACGCAAGTATCAACACGCCTATCCAGTTCTTACAGGAATGGCTACCGGGCTTTGTTGAAATAATCACGGCAGCTCGAAAGATTGATAACCTTGTTGGTGTTACCACACAGGGCTCATTCGAAGACGAAGAAATTGTACAGGGTGTTTTAGAGCATTCCGGTACTGCGACCCCATACGGTGATTTTACAAATACACCATTGGCAAGCTGGAACAACAACTGGATTCGTCGAACCATTGTACGCTTTGAAGAAGGTATGCAAGTGGGTCGACTAGAAGAAATGCGCGCATCTCGTATGCGTGTTAATAGTGCAGATTCCAAACGTATGGCGGCTGCTACTTCGCTTGAAATATTGCGTAACCGTATTGGCTTTAATGGCTACAACGGCGGCGCTAACCGCACCTATGGATTCTTGAATGACCCATCATTGCCTGCTTACATTGACGTTCCTAATGGCGCGGCTGGTACTGCTACATGGGCAACTAAGACATTCCTTGAAATCGTTTCGGACATCCTCACAGCCTTGGTTGCTTTACGTGTGCAATCTCGCGACATGATCGACGTTAAGAAAACGCCTATTATGTTAGCCCTACCAACGGCAGCGGTTGACCGATTAAGCACGGTATCGGATGCGGATCACAAGTCTGTTTACCAGTGGTTAATGGAAAACTATTCCAATGTAATGATTGAATCAATCCCAGAATTAGACAGTGCTAACGGTGGCGACAATGTTTTCTACCTATACGCAATGTCTGTAGATAATTCCGGTTCTGATGACTCACGCACTTTCATTCAGGTTGTACCTTCTCGATTCCAGAGCATGGGTATCGATCAGAAAACAAAGAGCTACGAGGAAAGCTACGCGAATGCTACAGCGGGTATAATGTTAAAACGTCCGTATGCAGTGGTACGCTATTCGGGGATTTAATTTCCTGTTTTGTGCTACAATCCTAGAAAGGGCGGCTTTGGTCGCCCTTTTTTATAACCTTAACCAGAGAACTTTTATCATGGCAAAGCAAGTATTTTCAACACTTACAACAGATCAAAATTATTCACTTTATCGTAAGGCGATTAACAAGGGCGAGCCTAACGTTTTAGAAGTCGTTGACGGTAAGCCAGCACAAATTAAAATCAAAGGCGGGCATGGTGTTGCCGGTGAATACTTCCAAACCCCAGAGGGTGTTTGTACCGAAGTTTCAGACCAAGCACACGCAATGCTAGAAACATCACCTATGTTCAAACGTCACCTTGAGCGTGGATACATCAAGGTACATGAAAAGAAAATTGCGCCTGAAAAAGTAGCCAAGGATATGGAAGCCAAAGACGGAAGCGCGCCACTAGTAGACGGTGATTTCGAACAGGGCAAGGCTCCTACAACTGAGCAGGTAGCGGTTTAATGAGTGAGAAAGAGATAGAACAGGAGATCCAAAGCAAGGGGTTGAACGCTCCTCGCTTGACGCCGGATCACATTGACAGCGTTATAGCTGGAACACAATTCCATGTGTTCGAGGGCTCACAATTAACGGTGTGTTGCATGACTTTAACCAATGGCTTCACTGTCACAGGTGAAAGTGCTTGTGCGAGCCCTGAAAACTTCAACGCTGAAATTGGCGAGAAGATAGCAGCCAATAACGCCAGAGAAAAGGTCTGGCAGCTTGAGGGGTATCTACTTAAACAAATGTTACACGAGTCTTAAACTATGAAAATCGCTTTCGATGCATCACGACTACGAGCGGCTATTCCAGCCTTTGCTAATGAGACGTTATACACTTCTGCTATGTTGCAAATGAAATGGATAGCGGCAACGTGCATCGTTAGCGATGACGACGACACCTATATTTTGTCGGAAAGACAACGTGAATGTGTGCTTGATTTACTGGTAGCTCATTTGCTGGAAATCGATTCCATGATTGCCATGGGTCAGAACGTTGTCAATATCCAAGGGGCAAGCGTTGACAAGGTGAGCGTTACAGCAACACCACCGGTTGCAACGTCAGGATTCCAATTGTGGTTACAGGCAACGCCACACGGTCAATTGATCAGAGTTATATTGCAATCAGCAACACGAGGAGGTTTCTACATTGGCGGATCAGCCACAGAGAAACGTTCCTTCCGTCGTGCTGGTGGCTTCTTTAGATAATGGCTAAGGTCATTAGAGTTAAAAATGGTGGTTTGGCTGGTCTATTAATGCGCCTTGAAGAGCTTGAAAAAACAAAGCTCAAGATAGGCGTATTTGAATCAGCCAAGTATGAAGATGGAACACCAGTTGCAGGGGTGGCAGCGGTTCAGGAATTGGGCTCCCCTAAATTGGGCATTCCACCTAGACCGTTTTTTAGAACAACAGCCGAAGAGAAGAAAGGCGAATGGGGAAATTTATTCGAGCGTGCATCAAAAGCAATTATTGAGGGTAAAATCTCCCCATATGACGCGATGGATAGAATAGGTTTACAGGTTGCCGGCCAAATCAAAACAACCATAACCAATATTCAATCCCCACCATTAAGCCCAGTCACCTTACACCTTCGAAAACTCAAGCAGCAAGGCGAAACTATCACGGGTAGCATCGTTGCAGGGGTCAAGCAAAAGGCAGCCAAGGGCGAGGAATTAGACACTTCTGGCGTATCTACAAAGCCACTCGTTGATGATGCCATTCTATTAAATTCAATAACTCACGAGGTAGAGGAATCATGATACCAGGAAGCAACCTGTTAGACCTTGCGAGCAGAGTAATACGATTCCAGGGCGCTGAGCTATTGCCATTCGTTAGCAGAGAGCAAAACGCGGCTAGGGTATACGTGAATTTATACGGCTCACCAGTGCCAATAAAAGGATCAGTACAGCCAGTTCCAGCGACCGCCTATGCTGCTTTAGGGTTGGAGCGCCAGAAAAATTACATCATGGTTTGGTCTTCTGCGAACATTGCAGGTGTTGGCCTTGATACGTCAAGCGACCGTATACGATATGACAGCCGGATTTATAAAGCGGTTGGTGATAATGACTGGAGGGCTCAAGACGGCTGGAATGGCTTCTTGTTCGTTGAGGTGCAATCATGAATGATACACAACTTATCAGCATCATATGCATAGCTCTTGAGGCCGGTTTGATTTCCCAGGGGTACGTTGAACCAATTGTTACACAGGGTTTTCAGCCACAACAACAGGGCTCGCCTTCTGGTGAAAATTGGTATATCCACAAGGTAGGCCCTATCCATAAGTACGGACACCCCCAAAAATCAAACGTACTCAATCAAAC
>JQIA01000686.1_pt1 | contig 17642 bp, 14 predicted proteins | sample 811431 | NCBI WGS metagenome assembly JQIA01 (sample SAMN02998118, study PRJNA258478) | marine sediment metagenome | biome: marine; feature: seafloor; material: sediment; isolation source: oil-polluted sediment collected from 3 locations (0.5 km, 0.7 km and 0.9 km)... | place: USA: Gulf of Mexico ...
CGGTTGTTGCGAATAACTTCGATGTAAATATAGATTTGGTTGTTGATGCAAGTTTAGAATCTAAATCCATATCACTAGATGTATTTCCTATCTCTATTAGTTTAGATGGTGAAGTAAACATTAGTATGCAATCCAAAGCAATATCGGTTGTTGCAAATAACTTCAACTTGGATATTGATACACCTGTTACCGCAGATTTAGATTCTAAAACAATATCGTTGACCACTAATAATTTCACAGTAGACCTAGATAATGAAGTCACGGTAAATTTAGAATCTAAATCAGTTTCATTATCTGCTTTTGCTTTTACTGTAGATGTAGATTCTTCTGTTGTTGCAGATATGAATTTAGGTACTGTTTCAATTGTTGGTTTCGATTGGACTATAGATTTTGATGCAGTAGTTAATGCAGAGCTTCAAGCTAAAGCAATATCGGTTGTCACTAATAACTTCGATGTAGAAATTAATTCAATTGTCCTAGCCAATATGCAGTTAGGAAATATCTCACTACAGGTTTTCGATTTTAGCTCAGACATAGATGTTCCAGTTACAGCAAACATGAATTTTTCTACAATGAGTTTAGATTCTTTCAATATGAATGTGGCTTTTGAACTGAAACTATATAACTTCATTACGATAGATAAAAAAGTTCAAGCACCTAGAATAAATAGAGATTCAGGAATGAACATAAACATGAACAGGAATAAAAAGGTAACTATTGATATTTAATATTTGTTTTACTTATGGTTTGAATACATAGATAATATGTTCTAATTTCTATTGTTCACGCAACATTAAATATGAGAATAGCTAAAAAAAATGTGGAATGTGATGGAGTGTTTAGCTATAACACTGATAATAATATATGCTTTAATTTACATATTAACTTCTATAATAGAAAGTAAAAGGAAACAAAAACGTGAAAGATACTATAATGCACTTACTATCGGATGCGGTTCAATCGCCAAAAGTTGCGGTAGCTGTCTCCACTGTAACGACAGGATCAGGACTAGGTACTTTTCTTAACTTGATTCCTGCGGATATAGGTAAACTGGCAACAGTAGTAGGTTTGATTCTCTCCACTATATTGATAATAACGCACTTGGTTAAATCATACAGGGATGGAAAAAAACACAAGGTTGAAATGGAAATTTTAAAGAGAACACTTGAAGGAACAAGAAAGATTCATAATATAAAAGAACGTGTTACAGATTGATACTGTTGCAATAATGTGATATATCAACGATAATAGATTAACAAAGGAATTCCAATGTCAAAACAAATTAAAATTATGACCAGAAAAGCTAAGGTTGCTGAAACCAGATTAGGCGCATCTTTTGTTCCTGATTCTTTAGATAAAGAAGCTAGAACTGTTGAAGTAGTATTTACAACTGGTCAAGGCGGTAAGCGTTATGATTGGATGAACGATATTGAATATATAGAAGAATTAGAAGTAACTCCACAGGCTGTTAGAACGGCTAGATTAGATAAAGGATTATCTATTATTGATAACCATCGAACTTACGAAGGTATTGATAATGTTTTTGGTGTTACTGGTGATTACCGATTTGAAGATGGTAAATTAATCGGTACTTGTCACTTTGCAACTGATGAAAAATCTAATGAGAGATTTCAAAAAGTTGCAGATGGAATTTTACGCCATGTGTCCGTTGGATATAAGGTTCATAAATACTTGAAAGAACGTGGTGCGAATCCTGATGATTTATATATTTATAGAGCAGTTGACTATGAAATTACTGAATTATCTTTTGTTCCAGTTTCATTTGAGGATAGCAACGGTGTTCGTGCTGAACAACGTAATTTAAACGAAGTCAATATAGAGGATTATCTAATGACTAAAGAACAACTCGCTCGACTACGGGCATTACAAGGTTCAGCAAATCGAACGGCTGATGAAAATCAAGAGCTAATCAGTTTGCTTGAAATGCAAAACAGAAGTTTTTCTTCTGGTGAACCAACTCCTGCAACTCCACCTGCACCTGTAGTATCTCCTGAACCTACTCGTTCAATTGCAACTCCACCTGCACCTGAACCTGTTGTTAATTTAACAGAAGTTCGTTCTAATACTCGCGCTGAACTTCAACCAATGTTGGACGCGGCTTCTTCTGTTAGCGTTCAATCAGAATTCGCAACTCGCGCTTTCAACGATGGAAAATCTATTGACGAATTTAGAACAATGCTTCTTGGTGAAATTGCGAATAAAGATAGTAAACAAATTATCTCTGTTGCAGGTACAGCATTGAATTCTGATGAACGATCAGATCAGAAAGCAAATTTAGTTGATAACGCAACTGCGGCTCTCCAATATCGTTGTGGTCAACAGATTGAATTGAACGATGGTATTCGTCAATTTTCTGGAATGACTTTATTTGATATGGGTAGAGATTTCCTAGAAGCTTCTGGGACAAATACTCGCGGAATGTCAAGACAAGCTCTTGCAATTCGAGCGTTCCATTCTACTTCTGATTTCCCTTTGATTCTTGAAAATGTTATGAATAAGAATCTTCAAACTGCTTATACTGAAACTGCTCAAACTTTTAAAGATTTGGGTCGTAGAAGTTCAGTAAATGATTTCAGAGAGAAACACGTTTATTCTCTTGGTGATGCTCCTAACCTACTACCCCTCTCTGAGTCAGGTGAGTACAAAGCAGGAACATTCGGTGAAGGTAAGGAAAAGTATTCTATCGCTACCTACGCTCGTAAGATTGCTCTTACTAGACAGATGTTAATCAACGATGATATGAGTGCATTAGATCGTCTACCTGCAATGTTTGGTGCGGCAGGTTCACGATTAGAATCTAATATCGTTTGGGGTCTAATCCTTGGTTATGATTTCATTAAGAACGTAGCGGCTGTTCATTTAATGGAAGATGGATTACCATTATTTGATGCAGTTCATGGAAATTTATTGACAGGTGCAGGTTCAGCGTTTAGTGAAACTTCACTTTCTGATTTACGTCAGCTAGGAAGAAAAACTAAAACTCTTGATGGCAACTTTATGAATATTAATATTCGTAATCTTGTTCTTCCTTATGAGTTAGAAACTACCGCAGAGAAAATTTTAACTCAAAACTTTACTGCGATATCTGCGGCAACAACTAATCCTTTCACTAATAAGTTTGTTGCGCGTGTTGAACCTCGTTTGAGCCAAGTTAGTACAACTGCTTGGTATGGTTTCTCTAACGAAGCTGACACTTTTGAATATGCTTACTTAGCAGGTGAAGAAGAAATGATGGTTGAGACTAACACGCTTACAGATGTTGACGGTATGGAAGTTAAAGTTCGTAAAGACTTCGGTGCAGGTTTCATTGATCATCGTGCAATGTTTAAAGCTGACGGTGCATAAATAACTTTGGTACGGGGGAACTCGTACCACTGTTTTTATTTTTTAATTATTATTTTTTAATTTCATTAGAGGAAAAATCAATGAAAAATTTTATACAAGAAGGTAGAACTCTAACCTTAATCTCTCCTAGTGGTGGAGTCGTTTCAGGTGACATTGCTATCGTAGGTTCTATTTATGCCGTTGCTTCAACTACTAAAGCAGTAGGTGAAGAATTTGAAGGTAACACTAGCGGAGTCTATGAGTTCGCTAAAACAGGTGCTAACGCACCCACGCAAGGTGATGTTGCATATTGGGATGATACAGCGAAAGAAGTTACTACAACTTCTACCTCTAACACTCTCGTAGGTCATTTCACTAAAGCTTATATCAATGGTGATACGAAAGCCGAAGTTAGACTTTCTGCACAGTAAGATATGAGTTTTAAAGACACAATCAAATCTGCATCTAAGATGGTTAATTCTATCTTAGGTGACAGGTGCGATTACAGACACAAAGACGGTTCTTTTACCTACGATATTATGATTACAATTAATCATAATAAAGAAGTTAAAGGGGATTTTGGAATACTTGCAGGTTACAACATTGAAGCAACTATTCTAAAATCTGATATTGAAAAAATATCAGTTGACGAATCATTCATAGATGAAAATGGATCTGAATGGCGAATAGTCCAGATAGCTAAATCTACCACTTCAAAATGGTATGTAGATTTGATGGATATTACCAATGGCTAATTACGATATTAAAAACCTTTCAGGGTTGATTGATAAAATTAGCAGTATGCCTAAACTAACAGACAAGGTAGCAAGTAATGTTTTGAACAGAGCTTCTACTTTCGCTATAAGAAAATCAGTTGATGAAATAATATCAACTAACAACTTGAAAAAGAATTATGTTGAGAGTAAGTTTAAAAAGGTAAGCAGGGCTTCACCTAACAACCTGAGAACGATTATCTCTGCAAATGATAGAAGAACCTTACTTGCTAGATACCCTCACTCTAAAACGTCTGACGGTGTTTCAGTAAGTGTTAAAAGAGGTGTCAGTAGAGTTATTAGAAGAGGTTTCATTGTAACTAATTTAAAAGGAAGTTCAGCAACAGGTGTAGCAATACCTAATGAAGATTTTGTTAGTTATTTACAAACAAGTAATACAAGGTCAAAATTAAGAAGTGCAAAACTAAGCAGAGCTAGAACTAAACTTAAAGATAAACCTAAAGGTTGGACAGTTTTACATGGTGCAAGTATTAACCAAATGTTTACAAATGTGAGACAAGACATTAAACGACCTTTAGCTACATTTATGATTAAAGAATTTTTTAAAGAGTTTAAAAGTAAAGTATAATGGCTACTAAAATAGATTTGATAATAGACAATGAAATTAGTGTTAAACTAAATAATATAACTATTGCGAATGGATATACTTCTGATACTACGGTTTTAGATGGTTACTTGATTCATTATGCAAATGATTTAATGACAGGTGTAGACGGTTTAAGTTTTCCTTGTGTTGCGGTTCAACCTGAAAGCGATTCATTAGATTTATCTGCAAGTGGAATTAAAGCTAAATCAAGTTACAAGATGAAAATCATAGGTGCGGTTGCGGCTAATGATAGAAATTTAATACGTTCAAAATTAAACGAGCTTCTTTTGGACGTAAGAAAAGCATTAACAATAAACACTTTTGTTAATAAATCACTGGCAACTGATTTGACGTTAGGAGGTGCAACTTTTTCACTTCCTGAAAAATATGAACAGTATGCTTATTTTGAAATGCAAGTAACGATAAACTATATAGAGAGTTTTGAATAATGTTAAAAATAACCCCAATGAATAATAATTGTGTCTTAAAATTAATTAAGAACAATGAGAAGATAGGAAGTATTATAATCGCTGATGTTGCTAAGGAGAAATCAACTTTAGCAGAGGTAATGATACCACCTAGATACAGTTATTCGCCTAACGGTGAATTAAAAGATTCTGTACTTAAAACTGGCATGAAGGTAAGATTACCAACAGGTCAGGTGGGTACTGGAATGCCAGAAGCACCCGAAGGGGAAACTTGGTTGTGTGTACCCGAAGATTTAATTTACTATACTATAGAGGAAAAAGAACATGAGTAATAAAAAAGATAAACCTGATTCACCAGAATTGCCATCTGCGAATCCTAATGAAGTCAGAGTTGAGTTTTCTCAACCTTGTATCTTCTCTGGAAAAGAGATTAAAAAAGGCGATAAATTAACAGTAACCAAGAATGTGGCAAAGCACTTAGCTAGTCGCAAGCTTATCAAAAAATAGGAGTGAATTATCATGGGCGATAAGTCATATATCGGTAAAGGAAGAATTTATATTAAAGAAGTAGGTGCGGCAAGTGCAACTTTACCTTTTGGTAATTGTGATGCTCTATCTTTTGCAATCAATGAAGATAAGAAAGAACAGAAAGATTATCAGGATCAAGGTGGTGGAACGGTGAACACTGTTTCTATTATTGATTCTATAGTAGGTTCTTTATCATCATTAGAATTAACCAAGGAATCATTAGCTGTTGCATTACGTGGTTTAATAAACACTAATGCTACTGCGGCTGTTGCGGCTGAATCTCACACAGGTTATCTAGGCGGTTTTATTCGATTGAATAATATCCCAAGACTATCTGTTGCTATGACAGTGACAGATACAGGTGCAGTTACTACTTACACCGAAGGAACAGATTACACAGTAGGTAATACTGGTATTAATTTGTTAGTTGGCGGAACAATGGTAGATGCGGCAGAAGTATTGATTTCTTATACCTCAGAAGATAGTTATAATGTTCAAGGAATAACTACTTCGGTTAAAGAATATGAATTAATCTTTGACGGATTGAATGAAGCTGATACAGGTAGTCCAGTTTCAGTAGTTTGCCACAAAGTTAAATTTAGTCCTACTTCTGCATTAGAATTAATTAGTGCTGATTTCGCAAAACTTCCATTCACTTTTGATGTATTAAAAGACTCTACCAAGGTTGGTGTTGGCGAATCTAAATACTTCTTAATTGAACAGGCGGCATAGAGATTAAAATTAATTAACCTCGTTGTTAAATTGAAAAGGGGTATTAGCGTACCCCTTTTTTTATGGAGAAAAAGAAATGCCTTTAGATCAAGAAACAATAGACCTCACTATAAAAGCTACAAATTTAACTACAAAAGAGTTAAAGAAAGCGTCTAAAGATTTAAAAAATGTAGGTGATGAAGCTATACGAGCAGATGAAAAATTAGAAAAATTAACAGTAGAGAGACAACAATTAGAAAGGTTTGTTGAGTTAAAAAATAATATAAAGAAAACAATCACCGAAATAGATAAAGCTGAAACAGCTAATAAAAGATACTCCAAATCAATAAAAGAATCAGGTAAACAAACTGCGGCTCAGACTCGTAAACTACAAAGTAATAAACGAGAACTTAAAGACTTAAACACAAGTTTAAGAAAATCTAAAAAAGAACAAGATGAAATAGGTGAATCTCTAAAGAGTTCAGGCATAGGCATAGTTAAATATAATCAATCCCTAACTAGGTTGAATCAGAAATATAAAGAATCGAGTTCAGAAGTAAAAAAGTTAAATAGGGTTTACAGAAAGCAGGAAGAAGTTTTAGATAAAGCGCAAATCAAAGATAAAGAAGCTATTGAATCTAAAAACAAATTAATCAACTCACTTCAAGAAGAAGCTATTGAAATTAATCAATTAATTGATGTTCAAAGAAAAGAACATGAGATTAATCAAAAACTACTTAGAGATTCCAACGAACAATTTTTCGCTTCTGAAAAACTTGCACAACAGAAAGCGAAAGAAGCGAAAATATCTTCTTCCTTGGCTAAACAGAATAGAGATATTCAAAACGCTAAGAAGCGACAAGTTGAGATTGATAAACAGGCTATTGCTCAAGCTAAAGAAGAAGCAAAGGTAAAAGAGAGTCTTAGGAAAAGATTACAAGATTATAACAGAGAAATCATTAAGTCTAATGCTCAAAAAGAAAAACAGATATTATTAGATAAACAATCTGCGGTTGAATCAGAAAGATTAAACAAGCTAAGAAGTAAGGAAGCTAAGATAGCCAAAAGTTTATCTGCTCAACTTGAAATATCAAACAGAAGAAAGAAGCGACAAATTGAAGTTGATAAACAAGCTAGGATAGAGAGCGATAAATTAAATAAATCTCATACGAAAGCAATCATAGAAAACAAAAAGCTGAATGCTGAAAAAGAAAAACAAATAAGAACAGATAAAGAAAGCCTAGTTGAAAGTAATCGTGTAATTGTTGCTACGAGAAAGTATGAAAAAGAATTAAAGAAATTAAACCTTCAATTAAAGAAAGGTAAGATATCCCATGACCAATTTATTAAATCTGAAAGAAGATTAAGAAAGGAGTTAAAGCTTACTGAGAAGCAAGCCAAGAAAACAGGTATTGCTTTAAATAAGGTGAACCACAAGAAAGCATCTAGGTCTACTGACTTATTAACGAAAACAACTAGAAGGTTAGCTCAAGCTTATACCGTTTTAATTGCGGCTCAAACTGCGGCGGCGGCTGTTGGGGAATCTGTTAAAAGCTATGGTGAACTTGAATCAGCTATGGTTAAAGTTGAAAAGACTACTGATTTAACTAAACAACAATTAGTTGAATTAACAGATCAATTTATAAAAATGTCATCTAAATCAACTCCTACTGCAACTAATGAGTTATTACGTTTTGCAGAAGTGGCAGGACAATTAGGTGCTGAAAGTACAGAGGACATTTTAAGAATTGCTTCTGCCGCAGATGCGCTTGCAGTTTCTACCGATTTAGCAGGTGATGAAGCAGTAACTTTATTAACTAGAATGTTACAAATGACAGGTGAAGGAATCCCTGCAATTGGAAATTTAGCTTCTTCTATGGTTGAGCTAGGTAACAATACAGCCGCAACGGAAAGCGAAATTGCCCAAATGACGAAGGACATAATTACAGGAACTTCTTCAATTAAATTAAGTACAGCCGCCGCCGCAGGTTTCGGTGCTACGTTAAAAGAAATGGGTCAAGCAGGTGAAAGGTCTAGGTCTAGTTTATTTAAGCTGTCACAAGCAATTAAGGATGCTTCTGTCAACGGTGGTAAACAATTAGAACAACTATCTCGAATCACTGGTAAAACTGGTGATCAAATCGAAAGAGATTTAGGTGAGAAGCCAGAAAGGGTTTTATTGGCTTTTGTTAAAGGTTTAAAGAAAGTAAAAGATGAAGGTGGTCTAGTATCAGAGACATTAACTGAATTTGGAATAACAGGTGTTGAAGCTACAAGTGTAATCGAAGTATTAGCTGATAAATCAGAAAGACTAGAAAGAAATATTAAACTTTCTAATGATGCTTTTAAAGATGGAACAAAACATTTATTAGAAGCAACGAAAGCTTATGCAACTCAAGATGCTCAGATTGGTAGATTAATAAATAGGTTTACTCAACTGAAAACAGCAGTAGGTGAAGCACTTGCAGATGAAACTTCCGATTCAGTTGAGTTTTTAAATACTAAGCTTGAAGAATCAGAAGTATTCGTACAGGAGTTGGCTAATAGTTTTGGTGAAATGATTAAAGGACTTGGGGAAGCGTTCACCTCTCTGGATGAATCAATAAATGGAACAGGCAATGTCATTAGTGCAATGGGTACACAAGTAAGAATATTATTTAATGGAATACAAACTAGTTTCAGATTAATAAATATATCCATAGTAGGTTTAAGAGCCGCAATGGTGCAGTTACAAATTTCATGGAATGAATTCTTTAATGATGATGGTGCAGTAAGGAGAAGGAAAGAAGAATTAAAAGATTTACGAGCAGAATTCAAAAGACTGAATGACGGTATCAGACAAGATAGTGAAGATATGGTAGAAGCACTATCTGATTTTGAAGGTAAATCTTCGTCCACTTATAGGAATTTAATTCAAGCAACAACTAAGTATTCTTTAGTTGTTGATAAACTTTCTGACAAGGAAAAAATACAATTAGAACAAGCTAAAAAATCATTTGCGCAAGGTGAAGAATCTACTAAATTGTATATAAAACTAACTGCTAGACTAGTTCAATTAAACAATCAGAGAAAAGCAGAAATTGAATTAATTAAGAAAACAACAGAACAAAGAGAAAAAGATAACGAAGCTATCCGTAAAACAAATGAAGATTTAAAGAAAGTAACTAATCTGATAAACCAACAAGGTATAACTGTTGAAGGTTTGAAAGACAGGTTAGTTTTGTTAAATACTGAATATGAATTAACAGGTGCGGTTGCTTCTCAATTTGCAAACGATCAGAAAAGATTAGCTAATGAATTGGAAAAATCTGAAAAATCTTATGGTGAAATCGCAGAAAAATTAAGAATATTAACGGCTGAATTTAATGCAGGTGGAACAGATATTAAAAAATATCTGGAAGAGCAAATAAAATTAGAGGAACAGCTTTCAGATATAGCAGATGAAATGGTAAAAACAGGAGAAGCTATTGATAAAAATTCACAAGCAATGGTAAAAGGTGGAGAAGCCACTAAGAAATATAACAGGGAAATTGCGATTACTGAAACAGCAATAGAGCAATTAACGGAAACTCAGAATAAAGGTAATAAAACTATATCTGAATCAATCGTTAAAACTGATCTGTTAATTGAAACCTACGGACATAATGCAGAAGCTATTTTAACTCTGGTGAATGCTCAACAAGATTTAGAGCAAAGTAAAGATAAGTTAGAAAAAAGATTAAGCCAACTAACTGTTAAAAATAAAGAATACGAAACTACTCTTTTAGAGTTACAAAAGGTAACTGAACAACTCGCTCAAACTGAAAGTGACTTGAAAACTATAAGGGAATTAGAAAACTTAACCTTACAAGAATTGATAGTTGTTCAAAGAGAACATAACAAGGAATTAGAGTTAATTAATCTCTCTTATGAAAAAGGACAGATTACCTTGGCTCAACGTGACGAGCAATTAGGTAAACTTAAATTTAAAACTGATTTCTTGAATGAAGCAATCGGAGAAAACACAGACGAAGTTGGAGAAAACACAGAAGCATTAGAAGAAAACAATGCGGAAAAAGAAAAAGCTATCGAATACACTAGTTCCTTGTTGGTCGCTCAAAATAAATTAACCGAAGAATTTAATTTCAGTAGTGAAACCATAGAAGATTTAAATAAAAGGTACAAAGAATTAGATAGTCAGATAATTACTGTAACTAGTTCTACAGGTGATTGGTGGAGACAATCTAATGTAATTAATAATCAAGCTGTTAGAAGGGAACAGGCTATTATTAAAGAAACAATTGCGTTAAGGGAACTTCAAGAGCAAGTAGAATCTGGGTCGCTTTCCTTGGCTGAATTAGAGAAAGCATCCAAACGTGCTGAATTTTCTTTCAGGAACTTAGGGGATCAGCAGTTAGATCCTTTACGTGATGCAATCAAAGAAGCTAGGGAAGAATTTCAAGATTTACAAGATACTATAAATGATTCATTTAATGATGTTGAAGATCGTTTAGATGCTATACTTGGAAACGAAAAAGATATCGTTAAAAGAAAATTTGAAAGAGAAATGCAGGAACTTTTAGATTTATTAGAACAGGCTCAAAGTTCAGGGGATAGAGGTTTAATAAATAAAATAAACGAAGCGATTAGAAAATTAGAACAGGCTCAAAAGTTAGAATTTAAAGAACAATTCGGGGAATCAAATTCTAAGAGAAGTTCCAATTCCAACAATGATGTAGATGCTAGTTCAACAAGTTCTAATAGAAACGTAACTGTTACATTAAACTTAAACGGTAATACAACTAGTTTTGATTTTGCTAATCAAAATAGTGCAGACGCTTTTATAGCATCAATGGAAGCATTAGGTGAAATAAACTCAGAAGGTATAGGATAATGACTTTAGACGATGGTACAACAACAATAACGCTTCCCGATTCGTTAGAATGGGTAGATGAATTCCAGTGGTCAGATGTTAAACAGAATATCACTAAAACAATTGGAGGCGGATTAGTGGTAGAAGAGACTCTCGTTGTTGCAGGTCAACCGATAACATTGGTTTCAGGTGAAAAAGTGTGGGTACTTAAAAGTGTCTTAGATGCGCTCCTAGCCTTGATTAACCAAGTAGATAAAACTTATACTCTCACTATGCCAGATTTAAGCACTTATACGGTAATATTTGACAGAACTTCTGGTTCACCTTATGATGCGAAACCAGTTTGGCGAAAAGACACTCATTTAGGTGAAGATTATTTTACGCTAACCCTCAGACTGATAAAGGTTTAATACAATGACAATTCTACAGAACGATATAAAAGTTTACCAATCTCAAGATAATACAGATAACGATTCAGGTGGAGGAAGCAGAACTTCGGTAGAAATTGTTGATGGAGATATTAATAATTTATTTCCTGATATCTCTCGAATAGACACTGTTTCAGGTGATGTAGGATTACGCAAAGTTTTCCCTACAGTCGTAACCACTAATAGAGATTTATATTATGGTGCTCATGCCATAATAAGAAAAATACCCACCGATCCAAATGTTTCCAGTTTACTTTTTTACACAGATAGTCCTACCGATATTAGATCGGAAGCACAGGCATTAATAGAATCTTATGTCATAACTTCTTATGAAGAAGAATTCTATTTATTTGGTAATCATGTTCAAGGTTCTAAAGCAGTAACTTTTTTACAGAGAACAACTTCTATACCTCCTGTAATTGGGGAAGTCTACGCTTTAATAGAGCACACAGGGGAAGAACAATTTATCAGGATTTCTAGTGTAGATTTAACTGAGGTAATTTTAAGTCACAGTGTCAACGGTAATATAACCGATTACACCAGAAGAAGAATTATTTGTGAAATAGAACAACCTTTAGATTTTCCGTTTACCGGATCTGAATTTAATCCAGTAGGTCAGTTAGTAGATACTGCAACAACTTATGCCACTCAGGTTGCAAATGCCAGTAAGTTTTATGGAACTAAACCTTTGTCTGAAAATGCATTAACTGGATCTAGTGTAATCAATGTAGATAGTATTTATGAACAAATAGTTCCTGCAAGTTCAAAACAAACACCGATAGTTGATAATTCCGCATTAACTCAAGGTGAAGGTTTATTACCCACTGGTTATTTTGTTAGTGAAGTCATTAGTACAACTCAACCAAATGGAAATATAGGAACTGCAATTGTTCCTAACAGTCTGACTAGACTTTTTACTACTGATTATATAGATGATGGAACAGGGAATATAAAACAAGTATCAACTGGTGAGATTAAAGGTCAAATAAATTATAAAACAGGTGAATTAAGCGGTTTAGATATACCTTCTGTATCTAGTATCACAATAGATTATGAAAAGGCAATTGTTTTTAATTCAGATATAAAATTCACTGAAAGTAAAAAAATAACTTCTGGTAATCAAGGGTTAGTATATGTGGAAAATATCGCAGGTATACCTAGTGCTTCTGATTTTTATGTAGATTATCGAAGTAATGGAAAATGGTATCGAATGGTTTCAAATGGTGACGGTACTATTGGAAACAACCCAAGTATAGGAGCAGGGCAAATAAATGAAAACGGTGATGGCACAGCGTCTATATCTTTAACTTTAGGTTCTTTACCAGATATAGATAGCACTTTAATATTGTCATGGGGTGGAGCCGATATTGTTCAATCAATAGTTAGTACAAATGTATCGCCTGATCAAGATACAAGAAAATATATGAAAATTTCTTTAGGTCAAGTCAACATTGATCCTACCAGTTTTTCAATGGTAATTAATAGACCTAACGATGGAGGAAGTCACACTGTAACAAGTAATAGTATTGGTGAGCTTTCTGACACTGCACCTAATGCTAAATTATTAGGTCAATTAGATTTCATAAATGGTGAATTATTTATAACCAATGAAGTTGCCACTAATAATGACAGATTAGATCCTATTGGCTCAGCCAACGATGTAGTTATAGATTTCGATTATTCTTCTGCGGGAACAGGTGATGTAGGTGAAATTAAAAGTATTGTTGCAAGTAGGACACCTACGGGATTAGAGACAGCTTTCGGTGCTGAGAACTTTTCTTCTGGAACTTTACAAGTATTGATTGGCGAAAATGTTTTACCTGAATCAGTAAGAATAGAATTATATTTAAGCACATATCACCCTACTGGTGTTTTTGTAGGATTTAGTTCAAGGAGTGTGGCAAGTATAATAGTCTTAACTGTAAACAACGCTAATCAGTTAATTAAAGTCGGCTCTCAAGAAGTTTATGGTACAGTAAATTCAAGTGGTCAAATTGATTTTACTTTTCCTGAAAGAACAGTTTATGTTCCTGCTCACTGGGTTTCACCTGATCTAACTATACCTGAATCCACTTATCAAGCAAAACTCGGAGTGTATGTTAATGACCATTTGGATCAAGATAACATGACCATCTCTTATCAAACTGCAAAAGATTTAACACCATCGGGTGTACATAATATTACTGATAAAGTTGAAAATATTTTTTCATATGGTGTACACGTTGTTCCAGATGTAGTTGGTGATGTTAATTTTACATTTTTAAACGGTGTAGCATTATATAGTTTGTTAGGAAACGTATATAGAGCAAGCGATCAGTTTCAAGTGGGGACTATAAATTATTTATCCGGTGAAATGGAAATGAATTATTTTGACGATCCAGAAAATTTCGATTTAGATTTTCAAGTTTTAAATCATGTTAATCCTAAAAATGCTGAAATAGTAAATGGTGAAATCTTTGGACAAACAATAAATGCTTTAACATTTAGAACCAGTGGAAATAAATTAACACCTTCAAGTTTTCAAGTTAGGTATGAAACTATTAACGGTTCTTTTTCAGCAACTAGTGATGCAAATGGTGTTTTAACTGGTACAGATTTACACGTAGATAGTTACGTTGATTCAGATTCAGGTGTAGCTTTTTTATATTTCACAGAAGAAGTAATGCCAGAGTCAATAAGATATGATGCGGTTGCTGAATCTTCTTTACCTTTAGATCCGGAATTATTAGGCTTGAACACAGTTCGTCTGCCTGTAGATGGTAGAGTCCCAATTTACGATGCAGGTAGGCATTTAGTTATATTCAATGAAGTGACGACTCCTACAACTAACCCTACGCCTTTAGCAGACGATGTTGAAACCTTGGCTCGTTCAGGGCAGGCATACATGGAAGTTATAGACGTTAATGGGAAAAGATTAAATCCTACTGAATATACTTTAGATAAAAATGCAGGAACAGTAACTTTTGTTAATCCTTTAACTTTAGAAGATAAATATGGGAATGTTCTAACTGCTCCTTTTTCAGTTGTAGATAGAGTTGAAGATATGTTGTTGGCTACAGATGTAAGTATTACCGGATCGATTACTTTGTCAGGAGTATTAACCAATGACTACGATAGCGGTATCAGTTATTGTGCTTCAAGTTTAGTATGGGGTGATACAGGATCAAGAATTTATAACATTTTCTCACAAGAAATTTGGAATAATTCCAATCCTGTTTGGCAAGATTCTTTAGACGGTGATCCAACTACTTCCCAATTTGATGATATTAATTACCCTGTTCAAATTGATAATCAATCTAGCACTTCTGGTAGATGGGCTATCATATTTACAAACGCTACCACAGTCACAGTTGCACATGAGGTTTTAGGTGTCGTTGAAACAGGAATAAGTATTTCTGTAGACGATGTTGCACCGATTAATCCTGCAACTGGTAATCCTTATTTCACAATGGATAGAAATGGTTTCGGTGCAGGTTGGATAACCAATAATGTTATCAGGTTTAACACTGATTCAGGTGATAATAATATGTGGGTAATAAGAACCGTTAAATCAGGTGCATTACAAGAAAATACAGATAACATTGTTTTAGAAATAAGAGGGGATGCCAACTAATGACTACTAGATTATATAAGTGGGACGATGTAAGTGCCCCTTCTCACAGTGGAACAGGGTTAGGGCAAATTTTAAATATTTTAAGAGCGTGTCTTGTAACGGGTTATGGAACCAGAACTGCGGCAGGGTGGACTAATCCTTATTTAGATTTACCGAATAATGTTGGCGTGTTTCAGGGGTTGGCTGGTACTGGTGATTTATTTAGAATAGACGATAATATAAATTATGAATATTCTAAAATTACAGGTTTTTCTACAATGTCTGATGTTGATACGGGAACAGAGGAATACCCTAAAGTACCGGACGATGTTTCTAGCACTAACTGGATTCAACCTAACAGAGATTCATCTAATGTTTCATACGATCCTTGGTATGTAATTGCCTCTGAGGAATTTTGTTACTTCATAAGTCACGGTGCGTCAAGTGAAAGAGCTTGTTTCTTTTTCGGTGAATATGAAAAAATAACACCTTCCGCAACTGTTCCTAACTATTGTATCAGTGCATCTAGGGGAACTAGTGTAACATCTACTACGGTGGGGGACGGGGTTTATAATTTAGCTGATTTATATCAAAGACGGAACCATTGGAACGATGTTCAAAGAAATACTTTATTGTCACTACGTTACGATGTGAATGAATTTCAACAACCTAACCCTCTCGATGGTAAATTTTATTTCCAACGAGTTAAAATTTCAAATCACAATAATTTACCTTATGTTTTATGGGGGCATATGCCTGATTTAATTAATATGTATGATGGAGGATCAGAAGATCATTTTTCAGAATTCAGTTATTTAACCATCGAAGGTGAAAATTATTTAGTGGTGAAAAGTGGTTTCGGAACAATTTGGGCGCATAGGTACGATTCAGATGTCGGTTGATACTTTATTAAATTTTAATGGTGTTGATGGATCATCTGTTTTTACAGATGATGGATTAGATCCTTTAGTGTTTTCTGTACTCGAAGGAACACCTGTTCTAACAACTTCTGAACAAAAATTTGGTACAGCTAGTTTATCTATAGACGGCATAAGTTCTATAGAAAGTCCTAATATAAATATAGCAAATGATTGGACTATAGAGTGTTGGTTTAAAACAAATTCTGTACCTGCTAACGGGGTATATGCAGTAATAATTAATACGAGTTTAAATACTATAAGTGGAATATCTCTGAGAGGTGATGCAAGTGGAACAGTGGATTTAACATTGTCCACTGAATTCAGTTCAGGTCAGGTTCAACCTATAGGTAAAGTAGAGTTAAACGTATGGAACCATGTTGCACTAGTTAAAAAGGGTAATTATTTTAACTGCGTCTATAACGGTCTACCTACAGGTGAATCTGTTCTTGCGGTTAGCGGAGCCACCTTTGGTTTGGAAAAAATAATACTTGGTTCTTCTGCATTTGGTGACCAAAATTTTACAGGGTTTATAGATGGGTTCAGGTTCACTAAAGATGAAATTTTATATAACATACTAACTAGACCTTCTGATGTTCCTGTTTCTGAATTAGATACAACAACTGTTCAACCTCCTGTTTTACCTACAGCTCATTCATTATTCACAGATGAAATTAAAAATTCAGACACCTCTGTAAACAGTATTTTTACACTCGAAGGTTCTACAATTTTAGGAGGGACTGGTAGTGGGGCACCTGTTGAACCCCCTGCAACTACAACAAATATGATTTCTGGAAATGTTAAAAAACTAGGATTACCTTTCGGTGCTAATGTTGTTTGTATATCTCTTGGTGTTAATGCAAAAGTTGTTGGTACTGGTGCAAGTGATGAAATTACAGGTGATTATTCAATCGATATTTATCCTCATACAGAAGAAGTTTTAATTTATGTTGCTCCTGAATACGGAACCTCTTTTACTCCTAGTTCGTTTGTTGGTTTAGATCAAATAATTCACCCAACAATTCCCAATAGGTATGTTTATATTTGTACTGTTGCAGGAACTACAGGTGGAGTTGAACCAACTTGGGGTATTCAGGGTTTGATTAATTCAGGGAGTTCAACCTTTAATACTTTACCGTTGCATAGACCTTTGATGAACGGTTTTATTAAACCTGTTATAACACCGATTTAATTATGACTGAATTAATAGTATCTGGTTTAAGTTCTTTCCATGAGAAAGCAGAAGTAGTTGATTCTAATATTACTGAAATTTCTTGGAATGAATATTTCATCTTAAATGTTGGTTTGAAAATACCTATTGAAAAAGCTGATATAATTAATGTTTCTGAATTAATTTCTTGGGGTCAACACGAACTTTTGGACGTTTCTGATTCATTAATTCATAGAGACAATTTTAATAAATTAACAGTTCCAGTTTTAGGTATTAGATCAGGGACTCAC
>JQIA01000687.1_pt1 | contig 17641 bp, 21 predicted proteins | sample 811431 | NCBI WGS metagenome assembly JQIA01 (sample SAMN02998118, study PRJNA258478) | marine sediment metagenome | biome: marine; feature: seafloor; material: sediment; isolation source: oil-polluted sediment collected from 3 locations (0.5 km, 0.7 km and 0.9 km)... | place: USA: Gulf of Mexico ...
AAAAGGTTTAGCTCGGCGCCTTGTGATTTTGGAAGATCTGATGTGAAAACGTGAGGAAGGCGTTGGGCAATAAGTGCTGAAATTAAGGGTTCAGATAGGTCACCTTTTGTATAAGCTATCTGCAAATCGGTGAGCGTTTTTTTTGCTGCATTCTCATATTCTTCGTTATCCGACGTAATGTGTGGTTCAGAAGAAAATGTGTCAAAAAGAATGTTGCCTTGGTAGGCTTTGTTCAGTTGCCTGTATGCATGAAGTAAAATTGAGACGGGATAGTAGGGAGTATCTATTTTTATGTTGTGCGGTGTTTGCACATTGTTTTCGGGAATAACGTTCTCATCTGAACGTTTGACGTCAGTTTGATTTGTTTGCATGGTACTCACCCTTCTAATACGCAGAAAATATAGTTTTTTATTCTTTTATTATAAATATACGGAACTTATAGCAACTTTATAAAGGCAAATCAATAAAAATATGTTAAGTGATCTGAATGACTGTGGACGGGGTTACAGTTTTCCTTTCTTCTGAAAAACGAAGGAAATAATTTCAGCAACAGCCTTATAAAGTTCTGTTGGAATCGGCTCATCAATGTCCACCGTGTCATAGAGCGTTCTAGCGAGTGGGCGATCCTCATACAATATAATATCGTGCTCTTTTGCAACTTCTCGGATACGCATTGCAAGCTCATCCACACCTTTTGCAACAACAATAGGGGCTGCTCCAAGATTGCTGTCATATTTGAGGGCAATGGAAAAATGAGTAGGGTTGGTGATAATAACGTCGGCTTCTGGAACGGCCTGCATCATACGTTGACGTGCTTTTTCCATCCGAAGTTGCCGAAGTTTAGCCTTAACCAGAGGATCCCCCTCGCTTTGGCGGTGTTCATCTTTTACTTCTTGCTTTGTCATCCGCATTTTCTTGTAGTGTTCATAACGCTGGTACACAAGATCTATCATTGCAATGACAAGAAGAACAATGAGAATTCCCGCCATCATACGCAACACAAGCCCGCGCATTTCAGATAGCAAATCAGGCCAAGGCAGGGTGATCGTATGTTCTAAGCCATCAAGATAAGGGCGAACGAGGATAAATCCAACCACTACAATGGCGGCAAGTTTAAGAAGGCCTTTAACAAATTCCATGATGGATTTCATGGAGAACAGTCGTCCAAACCCTTTGACGAGTGATATTTTGGAGAGACTTGGTTTAAGACTTTCTGCGGAAAAAAGAGGCCCAACTTGAATAAAGGGTCCAATGAATGCGGCAAAAATTAAAAGAAGGAATGGTAGGGTAAGGATAGATAAAACTTTCCAAAAGCTTCCTCCAAGAAGAATACCAAATCCACCAGGAAGTGCAGGAAAATTATGAGCCGCCTCTAAATAGGTTTTTAAATGGTCAAATAGTTCGATAAAAACGGGACCCATAAGAAACCCGACCATAAGTGTTGCCGCCAAAAGCATTACCCAGTTGTTAACCTCACGACTCAGCGCCACCTGTCCCTTTTTCCGGCTATCTTCCAGCTTTTTGGGGGTGGGTTCTTCGGTTTTCTCTGTTTCGTCTGGTTCGTCAGCCATGCCCTATTTTACCTCATCTTCCAGAAAAGAAGAAATGCATGCCTTCTTCGTAAAATGAGAGCCAGAACATCAGGCCCGCTGAGATGGTTAATGCCATGACAAGGAACGCAATCATAATTTGTGCTGGGATGGCAAGCATAAACACTTGAATTTGTGGCATAAGGCGCGCCAAAACTCCCATTCCAATGTACAAAACAGTGGTGATCACAATAAAGGGAGCAGCCATACGGATACCTGTAGAGAAGGATGCTGACACCGCGTTTGATATAATGTGCGCAATACCACCCTTGTCAGGGAGTTCCCCCAGAGGGAAGGTGTCATAGCTGTTCACAATCCCCCAAATGAACATATGATGCATGTCCGTTGCAAAGAGTAACATCATGCCCGACATAATAAGAAATGCCCCAAATATAGACCCTTGAGACGCAAATGCAGGATTAAATAATTGCGCGTTTGCAAGACCGGCTTGCATAGAAATCATCATCCCCGCGGTATCAAGCGCCATCATAAGTATACGCGAAAACATCCCAATAAAAGCACCAATAAAAAACTCGGTCATGAGCATACTAAACATTACAAAGGTTGCCGGAATCTCTTCAGGTAGGTGACCTTTTACGATTGGAGCAATAATGAGTGTAAGCCCAAGCGCCATATATAGCCTTACGCGTGACGGCGTATATGTATCACCAATGCCCGGCATCAAGAATAATGCCGTGCCAACCCTTACAAAGGTTATCATAAAGGCAAAAACACCTGTTTCCACAAAAGTCGTGAGTACATCCATAAAGGGATAATAGCACTAGATGACAAATATAAAAGCAGTGATGTGGCTGAACCTTGTGTATAATAACAAGGAATTTTTTAGGAGAGAACCATTATGACGGTAAAGAGAATGATGCATTATGTCTTGGCGATAGCACTTGTATATGTATGTGCGCTGGCTTTTATATACTTTAATCAAAGAAGTATGATGTTTATTCCTGATAAGTCACAGCCAAATCCTGTGGCGATGGGGGTGAATAACGTTGAAATTGCGCGAGTACAAACCGAAGATGGGTTAACCCTTGAAGGGTGGTATTTCGCGCCATCCAAGCCTCATAAACCAGTCTCTCAGAAGCCTGTGATTGTTCTTTTTCATGGAAATGCAGGAAACTTTGCTCACCGTGGCTATAAGGCGTCATACTACATGAATGAAGGCTATGGTGTCCTCTTGGCAGAATATAGAGGCTATGGCGGGAACCCAAGCACACCAACCGAGCAGGGGTTTTATAAAGATGCCCGTGCCTACCTTGATTGGCTCAAAATAAAGCATGGTATGGCTGATGAGAATATCGTGATTTACGGTGAGTCCATTGGAACTGGGGTCGCGGTACAAATGGCAACAGAATATAATGTCAAAGCTGTTGTCCTTGAGGCAGCATATAGCTCGGCTGTTGATATTGCCAAGAATGTTTATGGTTTTTTACCGATTAAGCTCTTAATGAAGGATCAATTCCTAAGCGTTGAAAAAATACATAACGTCCATGCACCGTTACTATTGGTGCATGGAGATAAAGACATTACCATTCCAATTGCTCTATCTCGCAAACTGTTTGATGCTGCGAATGAGCCAAAGACATTCATCAATATTCCTGCAGCAGGGCATAACAACCTCTATGATCATGGCGCGCATAAATATATATTAAAGTTTCTTAAGAAATATTGACATAACAGATATGTTAAAGCTATCGTGCCCCCATATTTTAAATATGAGGTGTGTGATGAGTAAAGTTTTAGGTGGATGTGTTGTTTCTTTGGTTGTGGCATGGGGGATAGCAGAATTTGCGGGGCGTGCAATTGTTTATTCAGACCAAGCTAGAGAAGAGTCTTTTGAGATGTGTAAAGCTTCTGGCGGAGGAAATTTCGGATGTGTATTAGATTCTATGTCCTCAGGTGATGACGGAGGAGTTCCTTGGGATGCTCCCGCTTCTGTAAAGGAGGCTTATAAAGTTGGTAGTGCGTGGTACAATGACTCGTTAACAGAAGAACAGAAAAGCACATACAAGGGGTGTATTGAGGAATCAGAAGCATCAGCGTCAGAGGCTTCTGACGATCCATATGTAAGACGGCATTATGCAAGAGAAAGTTTAAAAGGTTGCGTCATTACTCAGTTGAATAATGGATAAACCGTTTGCTGTTATTTGGTTTAATTCAAGATTTGTAACAGTATAAAATTACCCAATGCCAACGATTTTATCGGCTATACGTTCCATGAACGCAATCAGTGTAAGGACAAAGCTTGGCAAGAAAACTGCGATAGCAATAAAAATAGAGATAATTTTAGGAACAAAGACAAGTGTAATCTCTTGCACTTGTGTCAAAGCTTGAATAAGGGCTACAGACACTCCAACAACAAGACCAATCATCATCACAGGCGTACCCAATTCAAGGGTAATCCATATCGTTTCTCTGATAAGATCTATGATTTCCTGTTGTTCCATGTGTGTAGTCTAACGATTTTGGAAGATAATGTATAGCAACTCTATGAAGTTGTTAGCCCGAAAGCTATCTTGACTTATATTGGCATACGAAGCACTTCTTGAAGCGCGTTTACCATGCGGTCACGAACCGCCATTACGGTTTGGAGTGTAAGCTCAGCAGCGCTAACGGCTTGAACAACATCGTTGAGATCTGCATTTCCTGTGATGGCTTCTGCCGATATTTTCTCACTTTGTTTCAATGTGCTAATGGCATCTGCCGCAGTGTTTCGCATAATATCACCGAAAGATGGGCCATCGTTTTTGGCGCTCATCCCGCCACCAAGGGCAGAATTCTTACCGTATGTACTGGTAACGATTGATGGGTCAATTATGTTGTTCATTGAAAATTCTCCTTAATCTCTCACTATACCACAATTATCTTAAAACGTCGATTGTACGAAGCATCATATCGCGCGATTGTTCAACCATCCCCAAATTTGCTTCATATGATCTCTGTGCTTCACGCATATCCATCATTTCAATTAAAGTATTCACTTTTGGCATGTCCACATAACCATTTTCATCTGATGCGGGATGATCCGGCATATACTTCTTAATAAATGGGTTGCCTTTAACTTTCTCAACATCGTCAACTTTAACAACGCGGTGACCAAGTTCGCGATCCATTTGATTTTTGAATGTAATGACCTGACGAACATAAGGTGCTTGACCTGGTTTTTCAGGGGCCGTATCTGCGTTTGCAAGGTTTTCAGCCACCACGCGAATACGTTCGCCTTGGGCACGCATGCCGTGTGATGATATTGTGAGTGTTGAAAATAGTTGATCCATGATTTATCTCCTATTGTTGGTTACCAAGAGCCATACGGATCATACCCATATTTTTCTTCATAACGTTGAGCATAAGACCGTGGTCAATGCTTGTTTGTGTGGCTTTGAGCATTTGCTCTTCTAAAATTACAGAGTTTTCAGCAGGTGCAACTTCATAAGTCTCTTTTTGCTTAATGTTACGTGGGTCTGCAACTGTGTTATGTGCAGGGAGGTGTCCACGTTGCGTAGAGTGCATGCGCACCGATCTGTCTTTTGTTACATTTGTAAGAACGCGTCCAAAATCAACCTCTGTAAGGTCCTTTGGACGATAGTTCGGTGTATCGGCATTGGCAATATTTTGTGCTATAACCTTCTGACGGGTATCAAGGTAATCGAGCTTGGCGCCCATGGCTTGAAAGAGTGTTATGTTATTTATTGGCATTGTTTTCGACCCATTTTTATTATTCGTTCGTGTAAAGTATATAAGCAGGAAATGTGCCAGATGAGTGATGAACCAGAAATTCAAGATGGTATTGATACTTCAGATCGTCTAAATCCTTTAAATATAAAGAAAAAACAGGATTCCGTAGTCGCTGTAGCGATACAAACACCTGATGGGAAAAAGGTGCCTCCCAAGATTACAGCGGCGGGCAGGGGAAAAATTGCCGAGCAAATTCTGCAGTTAGCGTACGATGCGGGCATAAATGTGCGTGAAGACAAGGATTTGGTTGAAATCCTTGCTAAAATAGAGCTTGATAGTCCTATACCGTCCGAAGCGTTTATGGCTGTTGCAGAAGTTCTGTCATATGTATTTAAGGCAAACGGTGAACCTGAGCCATTTAACGCAATCCTCGAAGAGTTCTTACAACATGAAGGACAAGAGGTGGATGCAGAGCCAAGTACGGAACAAAATAGAGAAGAAGACAATAAGCATGACTGATGCCGCGATTTATATAAGCGAACTAGAAAAACAAAAAGACAAGATTCAAGCCGCCCTTGATCAAATAGGGCAGGGAAACATCCCTAATATGGGTGAAATTGATAGAGATGTATCCGCGCTGTGTGGCTCTATTGAAATTGCCCCTCCCGCAATTGCAAGAGAAACAGAGACTGAACTTCGTGCTATGATTTCGATGCTAGAAGATTTGGCTGGGCGTATTCAAGATTTTCAAAAGACGTTGGAGTCTAAGTAAGTATGGAAGTCTCAACAATCATTCAATTTTTACTCGCGCTTATCCTTGTTATTGCAATGATGGGCGGCTTGGCGCTTATCCTTAAATTTGTCGGGGGAGGTCGTCATATCCCCATGACAAAGAACAAGCGCCTTAAAATTGTAGAAATTTTACCGCTTGATCATAAACGTCGCGCTATTCTAATTCAGCAAGATGGTCAGCAACATCTGTTGCTCTTAGGGCAAAACAGCGAGAGCGTTATTACAACGAACATTAAACCTATTAAAGCCTCTGAGAGTAAAAAAGAGAATAAAGATGAAAAATAGAACACGCTATATAGTTCCTGTCCTCTCTTTTATGCTGGCGTTGTTGGTCATTCCTTCTGATCTTTTTGCGCAAGCAATTACGATTGATGTGGGGGGAGAAAATAGTGGATCTGTAACGGGGCGGGTTATTCAGCTTGTGGCTGTTATGACGATTCTGTCTTTGGCGCCTTCCATCTTGGTGATGATGACGTCCTTTACACGGATCATTATTGTGTTCTCGTTTCTTCGTACCGCAATCGGGATACAGCAAACACCACCAAATACAGTGCTTATATCGCTCGCGTTGTTCCTAACTTTCTTCATTATGGCGCCAACCTTTGAGGCGGCGTATAATCAGGGGTTAGAACCATTGATCAATGAAGAAATAGATGAACTTGAGGCATTTGATCGTGGCGTAGAGCCATTTAAAAAATTCATGCTTAAGCACGTGCGTGAAAAGGATTTGATCCTGTTTACAGAGATGAGTGGTGAAGGAGAATATGAAACACCTGAAGCTATTCCTCTTCAAGTTCTTGTGCCATCATTTATGATTTCAGAACTCCGTAGAGCCTTTGAGATAGGTTTTATGATCTTCTTGCCGTTCCTGATTATTGATATGGTCACGGCGGCCATATTGATGTCAATGGGGATGATGATGCTCCCCCCCATTATGATTTCGTTGCCGTTTAAGATTGTATTCTTTGTGCTTGTAGACGGGTGGAATCTGATCACAGGATCTCTCATTCAAAGCTTTGATGTTGTTCCCATATCTGAGCTCACGGGAACGTCAGGATAGTAAGTTCATTTATATGGTGTAGGTGCTTTATAACAAAAAGTAAGTGTAAATCTTTTAGTTTTTGTTGCTACTATAGCTTGTCAGGAAGTCTTTGAAGATATCAACTTCTGAAACGATTGTCTCTATTGTCCGTCTGTCTGCAAGGAAAACAGCCTGATGAGCGCGTGTTATAACTTCAAACTCATCCGCTTTTGGCGTACCTGCCATGGACTCACCAAAGCGCTCACGAATACTGTTTAGCACATATCTATTATCTGACAGATTGAGTGTTACTGCCCAGTTTAAAATCATGTTCATGTGTTCTGCGCTCAATGGCGCGCCAAAATTAATGTTCTCTCTATTAATAAGCTCTTCCAATGCCTCGGATGCCGCTTGCCAACGACCTGCACGCCATGCAACATCTGCGCGCATCCGTAATGTTTGCTTGCTTTGGTACAATCGTGAAAGTGCAACAAGTGCATTATCTGGTTGCTTGAGGAGGGAGTAAGCATGAGCTTTAAGCAAGCCTATGCCTTGTTTAATATCTATAGCACTTTTTGATGTGCGCTCAGGTGAGGATGTTAAGAATGAGGATGCTTTTGCAATGCTTTTAAGGGCAAGGGATGGTTTACGGTCAGTAAGTTCAACGCTTGCAAGACGCAATGCCACACGTGCTCCTTCAATGCCACTAAGGTGATTGTCGACTTCGTTTTTAAGTAATGTTGCTGCGCGTCCCAAAAGGTCAATTTCTATTAAGCGTTCAGCCAAACGTTGGACAAGGTGCTGTCCATCTTCTCCAGTTGGGGACAGCTCTGAAAATTCTTCAAACAGTGTAATTGTATCCAGTGGATCAAGTTCATTGATGCGGTCCGTTGAAAAGACATCGGAAAAAGCATCGGCCATTTGTGCTGCAATTTCTTGTGCAAGCTCAGGGTCAGGAGAACGACTGGCTGCCTTACGAAGAATATTTAAGCCGTGGATATAGTCGTTTGCTTCTATATAAGCAAGCCCAAGACGATAGTTAATCTGTGTTTCCAAATCATCCCCGCGCCATGCGTAGCGAAGCCTTTCCAGCTTATCAATGGCCTGTTTTGCTGTTATTTCTTTGTTCTCATACATTAAACGTGTGAGAGCCAAGCCCGCTTTGGCACGGTAAAGATCGTCCCGCCCCTTTGTTAAGGGTTCCCAATAACTATACGCTTCTTTAAAATCTTTATTTTGACGTTCGACCTCTCCAGATAGATATTGAAGTGCGGCTACTTCTGAATTGCTAAGGTCGTTGAGATTGTGATCGACAAGGTTAAGGAGGTCTTCTCCGTCATCTGAGCGACCTTGTCTCAAAGCAATTTCTGCTAAAACCAATGAAAGCTTTTGTTGGAGTGGGGACGGATAGAGGCTCACAAGTCCCACGTCATCAGGTAGGTGATCCCCTGCTTGATTCCAGTCTTCCAGTCCTGCAAGGGTATAGGCTTTCCAAAGCGCTATTTCATCGTACTCTTGTAATAACTTATGGCTGAACTCGTCATAGGCTAGGTCATATTGCCCACCCAGTGCGTGTGCCGCACCAAGCATCGCAACAAACTCGGGACTTTCCTTAATGTCGGGGTATGTGTCTTCGATATAACCCAAAAATCCAACGGCTTCCGCGGAGCGGTTATTAGATAATTCAAGTCGAGCAAGCGTCATCAGATCGTTAATACGGTTGTCGGCTGATTTTCCAGAAGATCCAGATAATAGTAAACGCTCATTTTCTGGAAGTTCTACCAAGCCGCCAAGTTGCCATTCGTCAAAGCGGAATATCCGCTTCATATTCTTGTAGTCTTCTATCTTCGGTGTGCCATCAGTGATGGATGCCTGTTGTGGCATGCGTGGAATATCAATTTGATCAGAAATGTGAAGCCCAGAGGACCGTGAAATGTCAGCCCCCTCGTTATGGAGAGACACTTTTAAGTCTTCTGTCTTTGGTAAAAAGGCAAGACCGACATAAGAAGAAAGTGTCGTCAGCTCAATAAAATCTGTCTTGCTATGGTGTGGTGCTGAAACTTTATCTGTCGTTATCACTGTGATTGTATCTTCAAAATCGGGATCAGAAACAGTAATTGTACGATGAGAGTTCGGATCAGCCCAAACCAGTGTCTTATCCTGTGCCTTAAGGAACTGAGATGGTTTAACTTTCTTTTTATCAGTCGTAAGTACCAGTCGCCAGATCAACCCACCTCCTTCTGCATAAAAATAAAGGGGAGTATCCGCATTTGGCAGAGGCATTCTAAAAGCTGTTGCTTGAGGAAGCTCAATACGTTCAAAAGAAGAAAACAAAGATGTTTGCTTACCCTTGAGTTGCGGGGGAATTAGGAAATCTGGCTTGTCGATGACAATCCATAACATATTGTGGCGTTTAAATGCGCCAACACTAATGGTTTCTGTTGCAGTGACTTGTATAACATGGTCGGAGGCGATATGTACCTTCGGGCCTTGTCCGATAAACTCTTCTGTTTGTACCTTGGGTACAACAACAGGAGTTGCCTTTTGTGTCGTCTTTTTAAGCGTTATCTGTGATGGCGGCGGTGCCGTAACATTCCGAGGTTTCTTGAGTGTAGAAGCCTTTGATTGATCTCCGTAGATATCAATGATGATCTTTTTACCTGTTTTAAAATGACGGAGCGTTGCCGATGGGGACAGGTTTAATGTTAGGTTTTTACCATCTTTTAAGCTTGCGTTACTCACACGTGACAGATCGGGAATAGATGCCGTTCCATCAATTGTGTCACCACTCAGCATAATATTGTATGTAGAGGAACCTTGTTCTTTTATCGAATAGGATGTTTTTTTGTCTGATTGGATAACAATACGAGAAAAATTATTTTTTTCATATGCGCGCACGGTCGCAGCCCAAGATGCAGACGCCCAGAGTGTGGAGGCTGCAACAAGCGTAATCAGAACGGGTTTTTTGACATGAGCAGAAAAATAAACCATGAGATGAGAGTGCCATACAAGGCGTGTGATCTCAAGCCATTGATAAGAAATGGGTTAAACTATCCCACTCAATATATGTGTTGAAAACAACATGGCACTCTATCGTTTTTGTATGCGTTGCATGAAGTCTTCTTTTTTATCATAGATAATGATGTCTACGCGCCGAGAAATTGTTTTACGTGCTTCAATACTAAGTGTCTCCGGAAGAGAATTATATAGTCCACTAGATGCGCCACGGATATGCATAGGGTGCTCATAGCCGTTCTTCTTCATAAGGGCCGAGAAATGCATAGCACGTTGTAATGATAAATCCCAGTTTGACCTGAATTGAGGGTTGTCCTGATGAACGGGGGATGGATCTGTGTGTCCAACAACTTCGATGCTGTTTTTAATTCCTTTAAGGATGGAGCTAATTTCTTGAACAACATGCTTGTTCTTGTCTGAAATTGTGGCACTTCCTGACTCAAATAAGAATTTTTGCGGAACAGTGAGGATTAAGCGATGCTCTTGTGGCTCTGCGGTAATATGAACCTTGTCGCTAAGCTCTCGTTTAATTAATTGATTTGTAAGAAGCGCCTCTAAATAAGACAAGTTGAGTGCATTTTCAAACTTAATACGTTCTAAGCTAATGTCGTTAACTTCCCCGCGTTGCGCAACTTGCCCAAGATTTTTAGAAAACTCCATATTCACTTGTTCTCTAATGTCTTCCCAAATTTCATGTTTTGGATTCGCCATGGAATACGTCATAACAAAGAAAGTAAGCATTAACGCGACAGTATCGGTGAATGTCATAAGCCACGTTGTTTTTTGTGGGGCTTGATGGGAAAAGGTTCTCTTCGATCCTCTTGCTTTGGGGGGGTGCGCCGTTGGTGCTGCCAAAGAAATGATAGCGTCGTTTGTACTTGTCATTTGCTTCCTCCCTGTTGTAGGGGGGATGTTTGGATGTCATATATTGTGTATGGACGAATAATCAAAAGCACTGTGTTATCGTTTATGGGTGTTGAGGCTTCACCTTCTTGGAGTGTTTCAACACCTCCGCTAGATATACCAATGCTTATACGTTCTGGTGGGAACCCGACTTGTGCCAAACGTTCTCCCAAAAAAGCAACTTTTTGCGCCGTGCTGGTTTGCTCTACAGGCGTTAAGGCAAAGAGGTCATCTGGCGTTTCGAGCACAAGATCTAGCCGAAAATCATGATTGTTTGAAAGCATGAGGCTTTTAAGCAAATAGAGGAACTCTCCTGATTTATCAATTCTTGATAGATGGTGAGGGCGAATATCAAGTAGCGCATTTTTCAATGCTTTATATGGGATTGTAGTATAAAAAATGCCCTGTTCGTCGTTTCTCTGAGGGGTGGAAATGTGTTTGAACTGAGACTGGAACAACTCTTCAAGGTGATCATAAACAGTCCCTTCACCTATTGCTTGTGCTGGGTCTGGCGTTACGCTGGGCGCGAGCTCGTTACGAACAACCCGATTAGCAAAGGTTGCACCGATGCTCTCCATAACAGGTTTTATTTTCTCTTCCTCAAAGGTAGATATACTGTTCAGAACAATAAAGAAAGACAACAAAATGATAAATAGTGCAAGGGTTTGGAGTGTTATGCCATCGTCGTTTGCCACTGGATTAGGTTTTGTTTTTCTCATTATTGGTCAGAAAGGGTTGGGAGGCTTTTCTCTTCAGCCAAGAAAATTGTAACACTTCGTGCGCGATCCGGGTCCATGGTGGCCATAATAGGTGCAAGTTTTCGTTCTGACATTCCTCCCATGACGCTAATCAGAATGTCCATATCAAGCGTATTGAAAATTTTTGCTGCATCTTTGGCTTTCATACCTTCGTAAATTTTAACAAGGCTTGTTATGCGTGCTTTTTCTTCTGATGTTTGTTGCTTTAGTAATGCTTGGATCTCATTCCGAATGGTTTCAAGTTCCTGATATTTTCGTTCTATTTGTAGCTCGGCCGCTTTTAATAGTGCTTCTTTATTCTCTACATTCAGCTCGCGCGCGTCTAAATCTTTACGGCGTTTTGCAAGTGTTTCAAAAAGCTCTGCTTTCACGGAGGAAAACTCAATGTCATTTTCATCAGAATCTTGCCAATCAACAGAGGTCGGTTGTTGAACCATCTCTGGAGACGTGCCTTCGGTCGATGTTGTTGTGGCGGGTTTAAGGCCTGCCTTTGGTGGAGGAGCCTCTTGGGGCGTGCTTATTTGCGCTGAAGCGCTTCCTTGAGAAGATGTTGGGTCAATAATGACTTCACCCAAACGTACAGCAAAGGCAAGGGATGCAACAACTACGAGAAGTGGCAAAATCTTTAGTTTTTCTAAAAGTTGATCATACATTGTGGTTGTTATCTATCATATGTTAGGCGTAAAAAGCTTAGGCATCGAATTTTCTATTGCGTCTTAGCGCCGAGGCGAGTTGCTTTTCCGCGCGAGAGGAGAGGTTCTTAAATTCGTCTTCATAGTCAAACTCAGAATTGTCATACCTGTCATCAGAGTCGTTAGCATTGTCAAAATCACGGTCGCGAATAAAGAAATGCTCAACAGGTTGAACCGGCGCACGTCTTGTCTTTGTGTGTGGCTGTGTCGGTGATGGGGAGCGGCGAGGGCGCTGTGTTGGATACTGGTCTGTTTCATGTTCGCCCTTCTCGTCGTTAAATTCATCACGCTGCGTGTGCTGACCATATGCATGTACAGTGCGGGAGGAGCTTGGTGCTGAGTTAGCCGCAATTTCAATGCGATCAGCCATGTTATTGCCTGATTCCGTTATGATTTGTAACTCTTGAGACAGATCTTGAGCATCACGAATAAGGTTTTGTAAATCTTGTCCAGAAGTTCCCGCTACATCTTGCATCTCTTGAATCGCTTCATGTGCTCTATTAATGTTTATTGAGAGGTTCGATACGAGCTGTTCTAGGTCGCTCTTGCTGTCTTTTAACAACTTCAGTTGAGCTGATAATCTGAGGGCATAGAAAACTGTTCCCGCTAAAAGTGCGAGAATAGATAGGTCTAGAATAGTTGAAACAGGAAAGCTCATAATGGTATCTCAGAAATTATTCTTTCTTTCTTGGAATGTAGTTTTCAATTTTAACGGCAATATTTTGCTCTTTTTGCCCCATAGGTCCTTTAAAGATTGGAACATCACCACACCGTAACTCAATTTTATCTGTTGGTTTGGTGTTGAAGTAAAGTGTATCGCCAACCCTAAAGTTCAAGAGGTCTTTAAGGCCAATGGTAAGTTCGCCTAGTACAGCTTGAAGGTAAACATCCGTTTGGTGAAGTTCGTGTGTCAAATGGTTTTCCCAAATTGAGTCACGTCCAAATTTTTCTCCCATGAACATTTGCAGCAGTAATTCACGTATAGGCTCTAGCGTTGCATAAGGAATAAGAATTTCAACACGTCCACCGCGATCACCCATATCAACTCGCATACGTGCAAGTACACAGGCGTTTCCACTTTGTGTGATGGTTGAGAAGCGTGGGTTTGTCTCCATGCGATCCAAAGTAAAGCTCACAGGTGAAAGGGGATCAAAGGCGGAAGATAGATCATTGAGAGATACGTTAACCATGCGCTCAACAAGTTTTGTTTCAATTGTTGTGTATGGTCGCCCTTCAACACGAACTGCGGGGTTTCCCTTGCGTCCTCCGAGGAGAACATCGACAATTGAGTAAATGAGAGGGCTATCTGTGACCATCAAGCCAAAATTGTCCCATTCTTCGGCTTTAAAGACAGACAGCATCGCAGGAAGAGGGATGGAATTCATATAGTCTCCAAAGCGAACCGTTGAAACTTGGTCTAAACTCACATCAACGTTGTCAGATGTAAGATTACGCAAAGAGGTCGACATAAGGCGCACAAGGCGATCAAAGACAACGTCGAGCATTGGAAGGCGTTCATAGTTCACAAGCGCTGAGTTAATAAGCGCCATAACTCCAGAACTATCTTCCATGTCAGAAAAATCATCGTCAAAACCAAGAAGGCTGTCGATTTCTGCTTGGTTTAGTATACGTGCGCCAGTGTCACCAGACTCAAAATCATCGGGATCATCAAGGTCATTCAAGGATGCTTCTGATTCTTGTGACTCGTTAACTTCATCTTCTGTGAGTTGTGTATCGCTCATATTTTAATTGTTCCAGTATCCGTTACACGTTTTATTGTTTTGTTTATTCTAACACAAAAAAACTAATTGTTTCTATTGCACGATGATCTCATCAAAAAGAACGTCCTTAACTTTCACTGGGTACGCAGCTGTATTAACGCGGGAAAGAAGTTCTATTTGTAGGCGGTATATTCCTTTTGATCCGCGAAGGTCTTCAACACGAAGCTCTCTTAAGTACGTTTGGAACTGGTCTTTTACGCGAGGAAGAACTGCTTGTACGATCTCTAAGTCTTTTTGGTTTGAAAGCTCAAGTTGAACGCTCAATCGTAGGAGGTGAGGTTGTCCATCATCACTATTAAGGTTCACGATCATGTCAGGAATAGGGAGAAAAGCTATGTTTTTAATCTCTCCTAGCTTGCTGTAATCTGTGCCACTTTCTTCGTGTTCCATGGTGTTTTCTGTTGTCACGTCGTCTTTATTTAGGAGCTTATCAAGCGTTCCGCTAAAATAGAGCCCGGCCCCAACAGCAAAAAGAAGTAAGATTGGAAGCATTATAAAAATAATTTTATTTGATCCGTTACTTTGTTCATCCAGAGATTCCGGTGTTTCTTGTGCCGTCTTTGGGGCTGCTAGATCAAGGTTATCAACCATTATAGGTGCTTTCTATGTAAGTATCACGTAGTCGCGATTGTGTTATTTTAAGGCTACTTGTCAGGCATTTAAAAATAGCCATCTTAATCTACACCATTTATACGTGATGATAAATCATAAACCCTTATAAATTCACATCTTTATGCTCTGTCATTGTTGTGACGGCAAGAAGTTCCATGTGGCGGGTGTTTTTATGCCTAGGTGGTTATTATTGCTTAGGTATAATTCACAGTGAATAAGGTATATCTCATTGTAAAAAAACAATATAAATTATTGGCACGATGCGTGCATTACCATTCCTACGAAGAACTAACAAAAACAACAAAGGGTTGGATTGAGATGGAAAATGCACAGTATATAGGTTTGTCACGACAAATGGTGCTCCGCACTGGCATGGATCTCGTTGCGAATAATATTGCAAACGCTAATACATCAGGGTATCGCGCTCAAAACCCTCTTTTCTCGGAATATGTTTCTGATCCAAAGGGGGCGCGTGATCCTATTTCTATGGCATATGATCGTGGACAGTATGATGTAACACGGGCAGGTCCGATACAATTAACAGGTAATGAGCTGGATGTTGCTCTTATTGGTCCTGGCTTTGTTGGTGTGAAGATGCCAGATGGGAGCACACAGTTTACACGTTCAGGAAATTTTCAAATTAATGCGAGCCGAGAAGTTGTAACGGCAAGCGGGTATAACGTATCTGACTCTAGTGGAGCTGTTTTGGTTATTCCTTTAGGGGCAACGGACGTAAGTATCGACAAGTTAGGAAGAGTTTCTACGCAAGAAGGTCAAGTTGGCCAAATTATGGTCAGAGAATTTGACAACCCTCAGACCTTGGAGCCGCAGGGGAGTGGATTGTATAAAACCGAAGAGCTCGGTAATTCACCACAAAATACCGCTGTTCTTCAAGGTCAGTTGGAGGGGTCAAACGTAGAGCCTGTCATGGAAATGACGCGGATGATTCAGATTTCAAGAGAATATCAATCAATGCAACGATTTATTCAAACAGATCACGATCGGCAGAGAACCGCCATTCAAAGATTAGGGCGACCTGCGGGATCGTAATGAGAATTAAACAGAACAAGTAAAGTAGATTGAAAAAAGGAGATATAAAATGAGATCACTCTCAATCGGAGCCACAGGAATGTTGGCACAACAAATGAACGTTGACGTGATTGCCAACAACTTGGCAAACATGACAACAACGGGGTATAAACGCCAGCGTATTGAGTTCCACGATTTGATGTATCAGAACATCACGAGACCCGGAACTGCGTCTTCATCGGCGGACACAACGACACCCTCTGGATTACAGCTTGGGCTCGGTGTTAAGCCTGTTGCGACGTACCGTATTCATACACAAGGTTCTGTAACGCTTACAGATAGTGCTTTAGACGTTGCGATCAATGGAGAAGGCTTTTTACAGGTTGAATTACCAAATGGTGACGCAGGATATTCAAGAGCAGGTTCGCTTCAGCTTAACCAAGATGGTGAGATTGTGACCAATGAAGGACTTCGTATTGAGCCAGGTATTACGGTTCCTGAAGATATCACAAATCTTGAAATTAACAGAGACGGAGAGGTTTTTGGAAAGTTACCAGGAGAAGCGGCGCTTACAAACTTAGGACGTTTTGACATGGTGATGTTTATTAATCCAGCAGGACTTGAAGCTATCGGAGACACAAATTTTGTTGAAACGGAAGCATCGGGCAGCCCAATCGTGGGGAACCCTGGGGAAGATAACTTCGGAACAGTCATTCAAGGAGCGTTGGAGCAATCAAACGTAGACTCTGTGAAAGAAATCACAAACATGATTACTGCCCAACGCGCATACGAAATGAATTCGCAGGTGATCAGTACATCAGATGAAATGATGGGAACAATCACTCAACTGAGATAAAAATTGAGAGAATAGGGAGAGTATTATGAGAAAATATGCATCAATCAGACGCGGAGAGCTAAGAAGACTAGAGTTAAACGCCTTCGATAGCGGTCAAGATAATGGCTTGCTTGCAGTAAGTATGATTGCAGCAAAAGCGATGTTTTTCTCTATACTCATCGGAGCATTCATGATGGTTGCTCTGCTACAAATTAAACAAGCAACCGCAGCAAGCTTAAGAAATGTAGCTGTTGTAAAGGAAGATGTGTTGCGTGTTGGTGATATATTTTCCCAAGCAGATGGAAAAGAAGACGTTGTGATTGGTCGTGCGCCACTTCCTGGGAAAGATATGACGTTAAATGCAAGAACGTTACTGCGCATTGCCCGAGCAACAAATATATCTTGGACACCTCAATCTGCGATGGATCAGGTTATTGTGAGACGTGAAGCAACATTGGTGGATTTAAATACGATCCATGATGTTCTGACAGAAGCGTTAGAGGGAAAGGGATTAGGCAGTAATCTTGATATTATTATCCAAAATACATTACCCCAAATCACGCTTCCAAAAGATGCTGCTGCAACTGTAGAAGTACAGAGTTTACGTTATATGCCACAACATGGTGGTTTTGAAGCTGTCCTTGTTGCTCCGTCCCGTGCAAACCCATTAAAACAAATCTCAGTAAATGGAACTGTACATAAGCGTATGATGATCCCAGTCTTGAACTCACAAATGAAATCGGGAGATATAATAAGCGCCTCAGACATTACATACATTGATGTACGTCAGCGTGATCTTCCAAAAGGAACTTTGTCGCAAATTGCAGATTTACAAGGAATGGCCGCAGCGAAAGCATTAAGTGCTGGGCGACCAATAAGAAACACAGATATAGCACTTCCACGCTTAGTTGGAAGAGGAAAATT
>JQIA01000689.1_pt1 | contig 17623 bp, 15 predicted proteins | sample 811431 | NCBI WGS metagenome assembly JQIA01 (sample SAMN02998118, study PRJNA258478) | marine sediment metagenome | biome: marine; feature: seafloor; material: sediment; isolation source: oil-polluted sediment collected from 3 locations (0.5 km, 0.7 km and 0.9 km)... | place: USA: Gulf of Mexico ...
TCAACCTTCAGGTTGAGGGTCAGCCCATCGATTACACAGTTGCAGATCTCAACAATAACGGCTTCAATGATCTTTTGATTTCTCATGTGCTGACAAAAGAAGAAAGAAGGGTGCGCTGCTTTTCAATTTTTTATCAGGGTGAAGCTGGCTATCCCACCAGTGCCGACCAGAGTTTTATTGTTGATGAGGACGCTATTATATATGATGTTGCAGATGTTGCTCCGACCCCTGGAATGGAAATAGTCTTTTTTAAAAGTGACGGCCTTCATTATTACGAATCAAAAGAGGGTGAATATCAATCCACTTCCGAACTTTTACTTAAAACAGATTCCATTTTTAAAATAGCTGACATCAACTTCCTTGAACATTTCGATTTTATAAAGGATATGAATAGTGATGGGATAGAGGAAATTACGATACCCCAGTTCAGGCAATATCTTATCTATTATAAAAGTAGTCAAAACAGTTATGAGTTAAAATCAAAGCTTAATATAAAGATGTCAAATAAACTGGTGTCTTCACGGGAAATAAGTCGATACCTCGTCTCCTCATATGCTATACCGAATATGATTATTGCGGATTATAATAAAGATCAAAGAAATGATATTGTTGTTGTGCAAAATAATTATCTTCAGGTCTTTTTTCAGAATGACTCCGGGATTTACTCAAGCGACAATTCCATTAATGTTGATTTCTGGATGGAACTGACACAGGCTTACTCCCTTTCGTTGGGAACCCGTGGCCGTTTCCAGAGGAATCGATTAAAGGATAAAGTAGGAATCAATACTTTACGTGATCTCAATAATGACGGCTTACTTGATATTATTATAGAAAAATTTAGTTTTAACGAGAGTGCCTTTAATCCAAAAAAGAAATTTTATATTTTTTTCGGTAAAAAAAGGTCCGATGATGAATCAAAGGGTGGGTATTTTGATAAAACACCGGATCAGTTGATTATCAGTCGTGGTGTTCACGTGAACAGCTGGGTTCAGGATTTGAATCATGATAAAAAAATGGATTTTATCATTCCGGCTGTGGAGATTGGCTTACTTAAAATTGTTACGATACTCATCACCGGAAGTGTTGATGTGACAGCATACACCTATTTTATGGACGAAACAGGACGGTATCCTCTTACCCCCAGTGAAGAAACAACTTATTCAATGAAATTCAATCGAAAAAGTCGAAAAATACCGGTTGAGGATTTTAGCGGTGATTACAATGGGGACGGTTTGAAAGATTTTTTAGGTTCAAAAGGAGATACTTTATTTATTACATTTGGTGTGAGAGAGGGACAACTTGAAATCAAAAAAAAGGATATAGAGTTTGATTTTGACATTCCATCCAACGGTATGAATGTGAAGCATGCGCTTATTAATCCAGACAATAAAAGCGATCTGATTATTCTTTATCCAGAAAGAAATACTGAGATTGAAGCTTTGCAAAAAAATATATGTATTATGATAACAAAAAAATAATTCTAAAAATTTCCTGAAACAGAAATTTTATTAAACTATATATCGGTCTTTATCTTTTAGTTACGGAGTTTTGAAAATGATTTCCACGATTACAAGTGTCGAGTTTGAAAAAATTACAAGAAAAAAATCGTCTATTATTATATTATCTTTAATGGTTGTTTTTCTAATCATTCTAACTATTGTCGGTTATAAATTCAGAATGAAAGAAATGGAACTTGGCACTGGTTTTCAGGTGGTTGCATTTTCACTGCAATTTGTTCTCCAGGGTATGACGCTGGTTGTGCTGGCTATTTCTTCTATGTCATTATCAAGAGAAATTTCATCGGGTACCATTAAAACCGTTCTCGCCAGAAACATACAACGCCGTGATTTAATCATCGGAAAGTTTACCGCTTTGTTTCTCGCAAGTATCATGGCACTTTTAATTGCTTATCTCATAGGACTTTTGCTTGGCCAGTTTTTAGGCGGGTTGATACCTTTAAAAGACGGGAGCTACTTATTGTGCTCAGCCGGTAGTTTAGCCTGGGGCTACATCACAAGCCTGCTGTTATTTATTCCGCCGCTTTCAGCTTTGATCTCATTTGGCATTTTAATATCTGTACTTATCAGAGGTACAGGCGGTGCCGTCAGCACTGGAATCATATCTTTCTTTTTTCTTCAAATGGTTTCTCAGGTAGACCAGGTCGATAAATATTTTTTTACAAAATACCTTAAGCTTCCGATTGACAGTTATGCCAAAATGACTGAAGGAATATTTCTTACACAAAAAGCATCGATCTATTGGAATATTGGGGTTTCAACAGTCTGTACGCTCGTCTTTTTAGGGTTAGCGATAGGTATCTTCAGTAAAAAAGATCTTTGGAGATAATAGCTTTAATACTAACCCTCCTTAACAGAATCTTTATTTTCATGAAATGAAGAATTCGATTGGTCAACATTGATATTTCTCTTAGTATTATCTAATTACTTTCGAATAAACCAATTTACCGGTCTCCTGAGTGATACTGGCTCAGGGTATTTATCAAGATAACCGACCCGCAGGATAAACTGGGGAATGAGTTCAGTTTTATGATGTGTCTTAAAAAGTTCCTTTCCTTTTTTTTCTTCTAAAATCTGCATCATTGGAGCAATGGCTATATTTTTATCCATTGCAGCAAGGGCTATTTTTTCAAATTTTCTTCCTGCATCTACAATGTCTGAAACACCTGAGCTATCGCTTGTAATCACAATCCAGCCGGCACCTTCTTTGACAACGGCTTCGTTCATATCAGTACTTATCTTTAGGGAACTTTCACTTACCATATCGTTGTTGTTCATGAAGTTCCTGATGTACCAACCTGGAAAACCTGAAATCCCCATACCCGCAAGGGTTAGTCCGTCTCTATACTTTTCAGCATCAGTATTGTTTAGACGGAACCAGTGTTTGAGCTCTTCCATGGCATCTTTTCGGTAGGCCTGTACTCTGTATGTTTCAATCTGGGCATCTATTATATACTTTGAATGTTCAGAATTCCGGTTATAATAATTGAAGTTACCGGTTGCATATTTTTCCAGTTCTTTTACATCCTTTTCCTTCAGATCCTTGTTAAGTAGATTTTTCCTTACAGTTGTTCTTTGTGTTAACATTGATAAAGGGTAATTTACAGGAGCGGATTTTTGTAGTGACACTTTGGCGATTTCTGTATCCAAAGGATTTTTTGCTATTATTTTAATTTGTGCTTCAAAGCCCATTACTGCAGCTGCGATGGAAAGGTTTTCAAGAAAAGCCCCGATTCCCAAGAGCGTCTCCCGGTTGTCAGGATCAACGGCCGGTAGTCTTCTTTTCGGTTCAACGCCGATGATCAGGTTTCTGTTGTCCAATAATTTTACAAACCAGGGTTGAGCATTATGGCCGCTTGGAGCAAGGGACGCGTAATAAAGAATATCATATAGAGTTGCATCAAGATTTTCGTTGGGTATGATGTTGTTCTGTGTTTGGATATCTTTTCGTGTAATATTCCCGCATCCGGTCAAAAAGGGCAGTGTTGAAACAGCGACAGCTCCCCCGAGAAACGATTTTACAAAAGTTCTTCTGGTTGTGTTCATTTTAGACTCTCCCTGCCAATGAAAAATAATCGGTTAAATGATAAGAGTACTGTTCCGTTTTTTTGAAGAGGATATGCTTTTTTTATGCCTTCTAATACTGTCGTTTCAAATGCTTTTTTATCAGCTTCATTCGTCAGCCTTTCAAGGTAGGGTTTTAACCCTGTGCTTCTAATCATCTCCAAAATTGCTGAATGATTTTCCAAAACATGAATATAATGTGTTTCCCATAATTCTATCGAGTTAAACAAGTCGGACAGGATATCGTAATAAAATGAATAGGTTTCAATAATAAATAAATCCGAAACGCCATCTGTCTGATTTTTCCAGCGGGAATCATTAGCGGTATTTTTTATGATTTCCCCAAGCGGCATATCCCAAAATTGCGGAATTTGTATAGCAATAACGCCTTCATCGGAAAGAAGTGTATGAAACTTCATTAACAGTTTTTTATGATCCGGTATCCATTGGATAACTGCATTTGAAAAAACAATATCGAATTTTATGTCGGACTCAAAGCTTGCTGCATCTGCTATTTGCCATTCCTGATGAGGATAATCCTGTTGTGCTTTTTCGATCATTGCTGCTGAACTGTCAATGCCGACAATTTTAGCTTTCGGCCACTTTTGTGCTAAAATTTGAGTACTGTTTCCCGGGCCACATCCAATATCAATAATTCTTTTTGATTTGACTTGATTAATTTTTGAAACCAAATCGATTGAAGGTTGAGTTCTTTCTGATTTAAATTGCATATAAAGATCAGGTTGCCAATCGGACATTTTATTTTCCTGTATTGTTATTTTTTTGATTTTAGCCAACCAATTGGCAGCACTATAGGAACACGTTTCTTGTATTCCAAATAGTCATTCCCGAAAACAGTCTCTAAATATATCTCTTCTTCCTGAACAAATAATAATATCAGCAAATACATCACAAATGATGCGGAAAAACCAATCCATGAATTGATTAAAAGCATAATTCCCGGTACGAAAAATACTATCCAGGAAGAATATACAGGGTGACGACACATGCCAAAAGAACCATCAGTCACAAGATGCCCTGCATTGAATGCACGTTTTATTGTGATTAAAGAAATGATATAAAAAGGAAGCCCAAGTATAATTAAGAGACCACCAACTGTGGCTAGGATACCGTATGGAATGAAATATATTTTGAAGAGCGGATCAAAATATTTACTTAAGGCCACGATAAAAATGAAATAGACCGCTGAAAGTAAAGTGAATTTAGGGCCTATCCCCCAAAATGTCATCTTATTTGTCATTGTTCATTCCTTTGTTAAATCATTAAAACACCAAAATTAATATTCAGCTGTGAACTGAAGCTCAATATCATAAAAACTTAAGTAACTACCAATTAGGCCAGGTGATGGTTGCTCTTGTTTGAATGTTCTGTTTTAGACTCATACTCAAATTTAAGACCCGAACGGTGGTCCTTCTTTGAGAAATACTTTGAGTGGTCTAATAGAGTTACCTGACAGAAACACTCTTTCCTCAGTTGCTTTATATTGAAAGTTTATACACAAGTAAATTATTTTCAGGCTAACGAAGTAGAATGTTAGCGTATTATAGTTATTGCATATTACTCATTTGGGCAACACATTTTTTTTCTATTTTAATAAGGAATTGAGCAGGACTTTCTTTTTTCTCTATCGAGATGTACTGCAACCAATTTAGATTATGCTACCTCTACGTCTGTTTCGGCATTGTACATAGTATGGCTAAACCTGATAGTTTTATCCTTTATTTCAGATACTTCTGACTTTACAACAAGCAGGTTACCGGAGACAACCTCGGCTTTATACTTCGTTGTTTGTTCGAGGCGGCCATTCCTTTTATTGTATAGCTTTCTATAGTAAAATAAACTTTTATCAGTTGTCATCGCCAACTTCTCCAATACACAGGGAGGCGTATAAAACAATACCTCTAAATGAAACCATTAATGAATTTAAACTTCGCTTTGATTGTTATTTGCACAGATTTGTTAAGAACTGAATCTTTCACGTTAATTGACACAAAAACTGTTTTAGTGCTAAAATGACAAAATAAGTAAAAAATCTATTCGTTTATACAAGAAATTAAGCCTTCATTTTTCAATTTATATACGGGTGAACTCTATTGTCATCTGGCTGAGAGATATGAGATTATTATAGGCCATAAGCTGCGGGGTGATTAAGACAAATATGCCATACCTGATTATTGATAAAAAGAACAAGGGTTATAAAATATTTCAGTTTTATGAAGATATGAGTATTGGAAGGGGAGGGGATAATGATGTTATTATTGAGAATACCTCCATATCCAGACAGCATGCGCAGATCAGGCTTGTAAATAATGAGTGGATATTGTTTGACAATAGCAGGAATGGCACCTTTATCAATGAATCTAAAGTATCAGAACATAAACTGACTCATGGTGCTTTATTTACAATCACGGAATATCATTTTACTTTTTTTAAAGATACTGAAGCTGTTACTCGAAAAGCGGAAAAGAAATCACCCAAAAATATTCATATAAATGACACGTCTCTGGATGAAACGATTACTGAATTTTCTGATAATTCGCTTGGTCTCGAAATGGGAAAAAAAGCTGAGCTGCTAGAGCGGTTGAACCGGCTTGGTGTCATTGTGGAAAATAATGCGATGCTGTCACTGTATTTTGATATTAGTGAATTAGCCACTATTAATGTGCCGGTACTGATTACCGGAGAACCTGGTACAGGCAAAGAAAAAGTTGCTGAGGCGCTGCACGCCTTTTCTGATATGAGTGGCGACCTGGTGCCCTTGAATTGTGCCGCCATTCCTGAAGGTATTTTTGAAAGCGAATTATTTGGTTCTGTGAAAGGCGCATTCAATGATGCGACTGATAAGCCCGGGAAGTTGGAACTTGCGGATAATGGAACGATATTTATGGATGAAATCGGAGATATGATTCTACCCATTCAGCCAAAACTTTTGAGATTTCTTGAAGATAAAAACATTACACGACTGGGCGATACCTGTACAAAAAAAATAGATGTTCGGGTCGTTGCTGCAACCAATCAGGATTTGGAAACGATGATTACTGAAAAAAAATTTCGGGATGATTTGTACCAGAGACTTGCGTGTATTAAAGTACATGTACCACCTTTAAGGGAAAGAAAAGACGATATTTTGCCACTGACTGAATTTTTTCTCGAATTGTTTGCTAAAGAGTATAATTTACAAAAACAGAGGTTATCAGACAAAGCAAAAAAAATAATGCTTGCCTATAACTGGCCGGGAAATGTTCGTGAATTGAAAAATATCCTTCTGCGTGCTGCTGTCAGGAGCAGTAAAAAGAACCTTATTGAACCGGTGCACCTGAAAGCAGCCTCTGACAAAATGCATTTAAAAGCTGCTCCTCAGACTGACGATTTCTCCCCTCTGGAAGAAATGGAAAAAAATCATATCATGGCTGCTATTGAACGTACGGAAGGTAATAAGGCAAAGGCAGCAAAACTCCTCGGGATTTCAAGGGATACCTTGTATAATAAACTTCGTAAATACGAAAAATAGGTTTTTAAGCAGTTCCCGATTCTACACCGAGAATAACCGTTTTCGTCGTTCTGAAAATGATAAAGATGTCCATGGCAAAAGAGGCGTTTTTAATATAATAAAGATCGTAATTAAGTTTTTCCACTGCGTCCTCAACCGTTGCGCCATAACCGTAGTTGACCTGAGCCCAACCAGTTATGCCGGGCTTCACCGCAAACCGTATTCCGTAGTGTGGTATTTCGGTCTCCAGCTGGTTGACAAAGAATTCACGTTCGGGTCGGGGGCCGATAAAGCTCATATCCCCTTTAAGCACATTCCACAATTGTGGTAGCTCGTCGATTCTAAAGTTTCGGATATATTTTCCAATGAAGGTAACCCGGTTATCATTTTCTCCTGACCAGGCAGGCCCGCTTTTATCTTCTGCATCTACCCTCATTGATCGAAACTTGTACATTTTATAATTTACACGACCCCTTCCCATTCGCTCCTGTGAAAAAAAAACAGGACCGGGTGAATCAACTTTTATCAGAATGGCAGTCAGTAGTATAATGGGTGATACCAATATTGCTATCGATAGAGAAAGCGTATAATCTATCAGCCGCTTAACAAAACGATGATGGTGGGATGTTTGAAAACCCTCAGAATAGATCAGCCAGGATTGTTTGATCTGCTTTACATTGAGTTTACCGGCCGCCATTTCGTAGAAACTGTAACCGTCTATAATATTGATTCCGCTGATTCGACATTTCAGAAGTTCACTTTCGAGACTTGCTGAATCTTTAGTCTCGACAGTTTCAGCCACAATTAGTTTTATGCCAGACGACAGAATTAGCTCATGAAATCCATCATAATTTTCACCTGTAAATTGTGTTGTAACCTTTTGATCGAATTGTGGATAAGGGGTATCACCATTGGTGCACAGGTATATTACCTGGTATCCGGAGTCTCTTTTTTCTGAAATCTCCATTAAGATGGTTTCAATTAACTGACTTTGCCCCACGATGGCTATCTCTTTGTTAAAGAGACCCCGCTCTAAAATAATATTGTATAAAAAACGCCATGAGATTACGAGGATTGCAACCAGGATCAGACTGTAAATAAAAGCTTTATTACTTATTATTTCGTCACCAAGCACAAAGTGGACACCTGAGAGAATGATTGAGGCAGAGCCGAGTGCACGAGCCATGTTGCCCAAAAGCACATGGTAGTCCTCAATAATTTTGACATCGTACATTTCATTGTAATACAGGCATATCTGACATATCAGTGCGATCAAAAATGCTTTAAGATATAATAAGTAATTTAAACTTTTTATGTCAATATTCTGAAAGAAGCCTGAAATTGTAATCACAGTGATGAAGATCAGGAACCCTTCACCAAGAATAAAAAAAATATTTCGAATTGGGTAAAATTGTTTAAATAGCCTTAACATGAAAAAGTCCCATCTATACTTTTTAATAGAGCATCAAATTTAGAATGCTGAAATCAAATTGGTTGACAGGCTGTTAAGGAATGAAAAGTATCTGCCCGAAAACAGGGGCTTAGCCTATCCGGAAATCCAATGTTTACAATAGTGTTTATAAAAGTTCAGTAGTGAGTTGTTTTGTTTGAACCTGTTATATACTACACCAATAATTTTTTCTTTGTCAAATAGCTCAATAAGCTTTTTCATTTCTTCCCTCTTGGTTTTTCTGTGAGAGGTTACAATAGCAATACCATCTGCAAGCTTTGATAAAACCCCACTTTCTGCAATAAGATTTGGTGGTGCTGAGTCCAGAATGATAATGACATCTTTAAACTTCTTTTTGATATTTTTGATCAAAGCGGCCATCTTTTTTGATGATAATAATTTGAATGAATTGTTTCCGGCATTTCCTGCTGTCAGCAATGACAGGTTTTGAATCCCTGATTTTGAACATTGCGATGATAGTGATATGTCCTGAGAAAGATATTCACTCAGCCCTGATACATTTTTTATTCCGAAAAAAGTATGGATTGATGGAGAACGTAGATCACAATCGATGAGAAGAACTTTCTTTTGTGTGTTGTGTGCCAGGCTAGCCGCTATATTGGATGCCGCAAAGCTTTTGCCCTCTCCCGGAGAAAAACTTGTTGTCATAAATACCTGAGAACCACTGTTTGCATATTCGTCCATTAGGCGTGCAGTCACCATTTTGAATTGTTCTGCTTCAAAAGATTCAGGATTGATCGAGGCGATAAGCTTTTTGTGATGTTTGATGGATATATCCGTTTTTTCTTTTGCAGGCTTATCAGCTTTTATCGGTGATATTTCCTGTTTGTTTTTTAAACCTGCTGACTGCTTATGATTTTTCACGGTCAGTTGTTTGTCCCCTGGTATATCAGGACAGCTCTGGTTTGGAGTCACGACAAGTCTTAAGGTTTTTTCAAAGTGTGGATTAACGGCAGGGCTTTGTGTTGTAACAGGCTTTGAAGGTTGTCTTTTCTTTATCACGCCAACAAGTTTCTTTGTTTGTAGTTTTTTAAGAAGCGCTTTCGTTGTTTCTTTACCAACCACACCTTCATCTACAGACAATATGATACCATCAGCAAGATCCTGAGACAGTCTGTATCTGCCAGAAAATTTAGACTGGTCTGCATTGATCACCAATACGTGATCGGGGCATTTTTCTTTTAATTCACTAATGAATTTAGGTAGTTTATCTGAAAACAGAATGTCAGAAGATTGGTTCTGAATATTCCCACACGGAAGAACCTTAAGTCTGTCGATTTTTGTTTTTAACAATATTGAATAAAGAGGCGTTTCGTTTGCAAAATACTCCACAAGCCCGGCATTATTTTTTAGTTTAAACCTGCTGTGAACAGAAGGCGAATGAAAATCACAATCAATTAGAATAACATTTCTGTCAGAATTTTCTGCAATCGTTACAGCAAGGTTTACTGCAACAAGACCATTGTCTTTGGGGGCGACAGCGTTTGCAACCATGATAACACCAGGGCAGCCATGAGAATTTCCCCGGATAATGTTTAAAGCCAGAGATTTTAACTGGTCGGCGTCAAATGATGTCGGCTGCAGAATCATCGAAAGTGTATTGTTCATATCGATGCAATTATTTTCTTTGGCTGTCTGGTTTGTTGAATCGAATAGATTTAATGCTGGTTTCATCTCATCCACCCCCGTATTTACATTGTTCTCTGGTTTACTGCATACAACTTGTCTGTCGTTTATGCTTTTGAGGTTGTTCCTGATTTTTTCTTACGCTTTACTCCACCAAGTCCTATGAGTCCGGCTCCCAATAAAAACAAGGTGGCTGGTTCTGGGACAGGTGCGGCACCAGATGGTTCATATTCAATGATTTCCTGGATCTTTGCATCTGTAAAATCTATTGTGAAATTAGTCGGATCATCCTTAAGATAATCCAGATCAAACAGCCCGATATAATCATCTTTCGCAAAAGCTGCATCATCCCAGACATCGTTTAGATGCGAATAGGTGATCACGTTTAATAGAATGTTTTCATCCTTCATTTTCTGACCCAGGGCTTCTTCACCGAAATAACCGTTATAGGAGTACGTATTGCCGTAATCTGCATCCTCGTCTGTGATAAGAATCATAATTTTCGCATAGTTTTCTTCGGTCCATGAGAAATTATCAGCAGCCCAACCAGCAGCATGATAGCCACGCTCGATGCCGCCATAAAGATTATCGGCTGCCCAATCCGCTTCCGCTATTACTGTGGAAATATCGGATGGAACATCAGCCCATGCGTTTCTTGTCCCATATCGTGTTGACTGACTTCCGGTTGTGTATTCAAAACCTGCAATGCCATAATTGGCTGTTATGTTCTGAGCTTTGATTGATTCATCGATTTTATTCAGGCTGCTGCTGATCCATTTAAACTCGTTGTACATACTGCCGGATTGATCGACTACAAAAACAAAATCTGCCATTGACGCGGCCATTATAGTTACGGGAAACAATAAAAAAATGGATATCATTAAGATAAGATGGTTTGCGTATTTTTTCATTTGGACCTCCAAGTTTGAATAGTGTTAGGTAACCCCACTGCCATGTCCTTTTCAGGAGTTAGGCTGGTTGCTTTGCGTGGTTAATTTTTCAATTAACTTTGCCTTTTCTTCGCTCATTCAATCTCGACTTCCTTTTGAGCTTGATAACTTAAACAGCAAGGTCTGTGCCGAATCGGAAAGTTATGAGAAGCTGTGGTATCTAATAGACCGATTATATAGAGAATTAATGTTTAAAAACTTTTTAGAAAGTAGAAAAAATCGAATGATCTGGTGATTGGCAATTAGAAGTATATGTATGATTTTCGGACATTGAATGAAGGGCGTTTTTGTAAAGCACTGTAAATACAATGAAAAATGCGAATAGGTGAAAAGTGTACGATAATCAGTCACTCTAAAAGAGTGTCTGATTATATGTTGTGGATATGTTGTGTTATAGGTTTAGTGAATATCTTCACTTCTTCTAGATAACGATTTAAATTTGTGCTGCCAATTCTGTGGTAGGATATAATGAGTACTACTGAATTCCCTTGAACTTGAGTTTTAAGTAAATTATTGGATGCCACTGCTAAGCATATTCCACCATTCTTTAATTTCACTGTATTCATTTGCAATCTCTTCGAACTGAGCTTCAACCCTGTTTTTTTGAATCGCGTCTTCAAAATCTTCTTGTGTGAATGCCATATTTTCATCCGCAAGAAAATCATTCAGGCCTTTTACGGTGTCGTAGGTATACAATTTTTTTCTAAAGTCGTTTTCTTTTTTAATTCTATTGACGAATTTCAATGCGCTTCCGATGGCCATTTTATTACCCTCCTGATTAGTCTGGTCTGTTTGAATGTCTGTTGATCAAACTGTTCAGACATGTCAGTCTGATTTACAGTCGCTTTCCCCACAACTTGAGCAATCTGTTGAGCACCCGCTGCTTTTTGCTGAGTTAAATGTAAACGGATTCAGCTCACCTTTTTTAAATAGTGAAATATTTTTACCAAGGAGGAGTGTTTCGGCCTTGAAAACTTCAATGCCTGCTTCTCTGCTTGCCTTATATGCGAGAGCAAATATCTCCGGACAGATTAAAACGCCCACCTTTTCACGGCTTAGCGCCTCAAGAAGCGATTCGGTTTCATGATGGGCTAAAAGAGTCTCTAACAGAACATGCTTACTGCTTTTTGTGTCTGTATCGTGAATAAACAGAGCACTGGCGTCTGTGAGTGACTCTGAGATAGCTGTATTAGTGCTGATTGCTTCTTTATCAATTGGTAGGCCGATAATCATAACTGCATCTCCATACTTGTTAGGGTGAATACCATACATTTCTGTAATAACAATTTGTAATAAAGAGCATTTTCTATGCCATCAGTATGAAAACACCGGCAATGAATTTATTTTGGCAGACCGGAAATCATAATCAGCGGCCGTATGCCCCGCTATGATTTGCTCAGTGAGGAATTTCTTTTCTCGGATATTTGCCAACTGTCAATAAGATTTTTTAAAAGGGCCGCCTATCTGCTAAATTAAAAATACAAATATGTAAAATATGTATTTTATCACGACAATAATGTTGAATATGATTTGTCACCCGATATGTTTTATTAGAGATTTAGACTTTTGGTGTGAAACTTATGAAGGCCATAACTATCTGAAAATAAAAATATTTAAAGTAAAATTTATAATGAATTTTTTTGTCAGAACGGTGATGGCGCGATACTTGCTCTGATAAAAAATAAGAGAGTGTTAAGGAAAAGAAGATAACTATTGATGTGAGAATCGCTTATTCAATGAGTTTGTAAAGTCGCTATTAATAACAAGGAGAAAACCAGATGGCACAGATTATATTTTATGAAAAACCGGGTTGTATCAATAATACAAAACAAAAAACATGGCTGAAGGCTGCCGGGCATGAGGTCGAGGCGGTTAACCTTCTTCAGCACTCATGGTCAAAAGAAACTTTAAAACAATTTTTTGGTGATAAGCCGATTGCTGATTGTTTTAACAGAACAGCTCCCGTGATTAAATCCGGTGAGCTTGAACCCGCAGGTTTTTCTGAAGCTGACGCAATGGCCAAAATGATAGAAGAGCCGATATTGACCAAAAGACCCCTGATTTTAATAGACCAGAAGACCTTTTTGCAGGGTTTTGACAAAGAGATAATCCACGAGTTGATCAGTTTAACTCCGAAAGAGGGTTTAGAAGCCGTGGTCAAAGAACTTGAGCAGACTGATTTGACAACCTATCCGAAACTGGCGACGGATTCGTCTTGTGACGAAGCCGTTGAAGATCCTGAGGCAGATACGGGTTTATTGTCATTGACGCCAATCATCAAACTTGTTGAAGAGATGGGCTTGGAAGTTACTTATGCCTTCGAAGATCTGGTTTTCGTAGAGCATAGTGCCTTTTTATTCCAATTTTTAACAAATCAGAAACTCGCTCTTTATTTTAATAAAGAGTGTCCGGAAGATGATGCGCGTCGGCTTGAACAGCAGGTGATTGCCAGTGGTGTGACCAAAGAGTTAACAATTATGCGAAAAGGCAGATTTTCTATAAGCCAGAAGGAAGATGAAGAGAATCTGGAACTTTTATTTTTTGATGAAGACTAAAAAATTCAATTTCTGATGTCCTTTTTTTCGAAAGGGTTAGGTGCTCTGCAGGCCAGCTTTTAAAAAGCTGGGCAAATGGGATGCGCTTCGCGCGAAAACACGGGGTCAAACGCCCGGCGTTTGGCTGTCGGCAGACCCGCCGGAGGCTTAAGAAGAATTGTTACTTTGTTTTTAAAAAATTACTTTCTCATGGAGTATTGATATGCGCAGCAAAAAATTGTTTTTCCTGATTCTTGCAGCCTTGTTGTTTGGGGCAGTGTCACCGACTTATGCACAGACAGTAAGGCTTTCGGTCGCTGCGAGTCTGGCCAATGTCTTTAAGGAGCTGACCCGTATGTTTGAATCAACACACCCTGGTCTCGTGGTGCGGCTGAATTTTGGTTCATCCGGTTCTCTTGCCAAGCAGATTGCTTATGGCGCCCCGGCTGATCTCTTTGTCTCGGCCAATTCAAAGTGGATGGTTTTTTTAGAGGAGCAGGGAAAAACAGATAAAAATAAGGTTCGGGTTTTTGCCTATAATACCCTGGTCGTGGTGGGGGAGCCTGCACGGTCATTATCCTCTCTAAATAGTCTGTCTGCCTTCAAGCGGATAGCGCTGGGGAGTCCTGGCAGCGTGCCGGCTGGTCAGTATGCAAAACAGGCGATGGATTATGCCGGTGTGTACGATGCTCTTTTAAGAGGTCATAAGCTTATCATGGCAAAGGATGCGCGTCAGGCTCTGTTATACGCCGACCGACAAGAGGTGCCGTTGGCTTTTGTGTATAAAACCGATGCTCTGCTCGCCAAAACAGCGATAATTCTTTACTCAGTGCCGCCTGCTTTTTACGATCGGGTAGTCTATCCTATGGCATTGACCGGGACAGGTATGAAGAACCCGGCAGCCAGAATTTTTTATGATTTTCTGGTACGACCGGAGGTTCTTAAAATTCTTGAACAATACGGCTTTGAAGCAGGCGAAAAGGCTTTTACCTCCGGTGGGTCTGCCGACGGCCAAACGCCAGGCGTTTGATCCCGGGTATTCCGAGCGAAGTGCCTTTTATTTGACCGGCGTTTTAAAAGCCGGCCTCCGGAGGAGCATCTCAAACGGGAGTAGATTAATTGCCAAAAATGAATAGAACACAGGAAAACCGACTATGATCACATTATCACCACAAGACTTATCTGCCGTATGGCTGTCAGTGCAAGTCGCCGTTGCCGCGACTGTCATGGCACTGCCTTTTGGCTTTGCAGTGGCCTATTATCTGGTTTTTTCCAGGTTTCCGGGGAAAACCATCTTCGAAGGTCTGGTGAATCTCCCTTTGGTACTGCCGCCGGTAGTGGTGGGCTATTTGCTCCTGCTGTTGCTTGGCCAGTCGGGATGGATCGGAAAACAGCTGGCTTATCTTGATATTCAGGTTGTTTTTTCGTTAACCGGTGCAGTCATTGCCTCAGCAGTAGTGGGATTCCCACTGTTGGTCCGGTCAATCCGAATCGGCATGGAAGAGATTGATCAGCAATATCTGAAAGTAGCCCGGACCCTGGGGGCGGGGTGGTGGGATAGTGTTTATTCCATTATTCTGCCGCTGTCGGCAAGATCATTAATTGCAGGCATGACACTTATGTTTGCCCGAAGTCTGGGGGAATTCGGTGCCACCATTATCCTCGCCGGTAATATTCCGGGACTGACCCAAACGATTCCCCTGGCGATTTATGAATATACCAACACGCCCGGTGGGGATGAAATGGCGCTCTCTTTGTGTCTGGTCTCGATTGTCTTGTCCTTTTCAGTCCTGTTGATAAGTGAGTCCGTTAATCGTAAATTTCGAAAGAGGTGATTTATGCAGCTTCAAGTCTGTGTAGAAAAAAAATTAGGGGCGTTCTCCCTTGAGATGGCATTTGAGCTGACGGGCAACCGGAACGGTATTTTCGGGCCGTCGGGCAGTGGGAAATCAACTCTGATGAATCTACTGTCAGGACTTGTAACCCCTGATTCCGGGCAGATTGTTTTAGATGGTACCTCTTTGTTTGATTCGGCTTTGGGTATCAATTTGCCGCCGGAACAACGGCGCGTCGGGGTGGTGTTTCAACATGCACACCTTTTTCCACATATGAGTGTTTATAAAAATCTTTTTTATGGCAGAAAGAGAACACCAATGGAAGAACGAATAATACCGCCCGATTTACTGATCGATGTCTTAAACTTAAGTCCGCTGATGGAACGCAGTGTTGACCGTCTATCCGGTGGTGAACGTCAGCGTGTAGCCCTCGGCCGCGCTTTGCTGGCTTGCCCTCATCTTATGTTGATGGATGAATCATTAAATGGAATGGATCAGCAACTAAAACACCAGATTATTCCTTATATTAAAAAAGTTTTAAATGAATTCCATGTCCCTTTTTTATTTATCAGTCACAGCCTTGATGAGATTCAGCTGATGACAGATCGTGTGTTGGTGGTTTCAGAGGGTGAAATTTCAGATTCCCTGCCTGCTGAAAGTCTGGCACGTCAGTATATGAGTTCTGCAAACCGGGGGTATGCCAATATTCTTACTCTTTTAAACCCTGTAGCATCAGGAGATCTGTGGCGCTACTTCTGGGGAGAAGATGAAATGGTTCTGATTGAACCTGGCGAAAAGGGGGAAAATACAGTGGCATTGTCAGCAAAGGATATTACATTGTTTAAGCGTCATCCCGAAGCGTCCAGTGCAAGAAACCTCTTGCCTTGCCATGTGATGTCGGTTTTTGGCTCGGGTAACAGGATCGGTGTGGAACTCAGCTGCAAGGGTGGACGTCTTATCTCTCAGGTTGTACCGGACGCAGTTCGTGAACTTGATATAAAAAAAGGGACTGAACTTGTCGCTGCCGTAAAAGCCTCTGCTTTCAGGCGGCTCTATTGAGAATTGATTGTGTCGAAAAAGTATTTATATGGCTAAGGAAAAGGTGGCAATCACTAAAGCTTGTACCCCAAGGGCACTTGCTTCGCAGATGGGACTTTTTACTACGCCATCAGGGGTTGTGTCTTGTTCCATCGCATAAGGGGCAGAGAGGTAAAGTATCAGTATTGTCATCAAGGACAACCTTTTGACCGCATTTGACACAATTATAGGAACCTTTTCCTGGCTTTTCACCGGTATTTGACATGTTTTTTTTTCTCCTGTAAAGCCGCCAGACTGAAGTTTCTACACCAGTTCTGCAAGCTTTATTCCCTTTATATTATCAAGTATTTCAGGCGCATGTATTTTCCCGCCGTTAAGCTCTCTGACATAGAAGACATCTACAACCTGGTCAATATGAGTGGTTATTTTCGCATAAACGATATCAATGCCCTTATTGTATAACGCGTTAGTAACGGCAAATAAAAGTCCGGGGTAATCATAGGTGTATATTTCGATGATTGTAAAAAAACTCGAGCTGTCATTGTCAATCTCAACCCTGTCCGCTTTTTTTGCTATGTTGCCCTGTTTTTTAAAGTCAGGGTTGGGATTTTTGTTTTTAAGCGCCTCGTTCAGGTCGATTTCATTATTAAGAACCTTGGTGAGGTCGGTGCTGATTTTTTCCCATTTTGTCTCTTCGTGAGGGTCTTCGTAAAATGGCTTAATGGTGAAAATATCAAGCGCTGTATCCTTTCCCCATGAAAAAATCTGTGCATCAAGAATATTATAATTGTTTAACGTGTAGGTACCTGCGATTTTGGAAGACAAGCCCGGCACAACTGCTCCCGCAAGGGTTGCTGTTCTGCTGCCGGAGTTCGGTTGTTTTTCTATAGAAAGTGAGAAGCCTTTTGAATTGATTCTCATATCATTATAAAGTTTCAAATGATTGATGATATCTTCTTCTGAATTATGCATCAGATATCTATGAGACATGCCGCCAATGATTTTCTCAAGCTCAGGCTTTTCAAGCTGGAACTCCGACTCAAGGCTGATAATTTTCTCTCTTTTTTTCTCAAGAGC
>JQIA01000690.1_pt1 | contig 17616 bp, 14 predicted proteins | sample 811431 | NCBI WGS metagenome assembly JQIA01 (sample SAMN02998118, study PRJNA258478) | marine sediment metagenome | biome: marine; feature: seafloor; material: sediment; isolation source: oil-polluted sediment collected from 3 locations (0.5 km, 0.7 km and 0.9 km)... | place: USA: Gulf of Mexico ...
AATCGCTAAACGCAATTTCAGCTTTGGTAAAAAGGGCGTCTAACTTAGTTGAAAGCAACTCAATGTTGTTTACAAAAACAACGGTTTTTGAAGAAATGTATTTTAAAAAACTTTCTCGTTTTTCTTCTAATGTTTTATTTTCAACATTAGGCATAATGCTTATTTTACTGAGTTTTTCAGTAGATAGTTGCGTTTCTACGTCAAAGGTTCGAATACTATCTACTTCATCTCCAAAAAACTCAATTCTGTAAGGCTCATCATGTGAGAATGAAAATACATCTATAATACCTCCTCTAACAGAAAATTCACCAGGTTCGGTCACAAAATCAACCCTATTAAAATGGTATTCAAAGAGCACTTCGTTCACAAAGTCCAATCCTAATTTATCGTTAATAGATACTTTTAAGGTGTTTCTATTCAATTCAGCTTTCGTAACAACCTGTTCAAAAAGTGCTTCAGGATAGGTGACAATAATGGCAGGTTTTTTTCTTGAATTGATGCGGTTTAAAACCTCTGACCGTAATAAAACATTGGCATTATCGGTTTCTTCAATTTGATAAGGTCTTCGATAAGAACCCGGATAAAAAAGTACATTTTTATCATCTAAAAGTTGTTCTAAATCATTCAAATAATAAGCGGCCTCTTCTTTGTCATTTAAAATTAAAAGAAATGGTTTCTCTACCTTTTTAAAACTTCCAGAAATAACAAAAGACAATGAAGATCCAACCAAATTCGTAATTTGAAAATGGTGATTATCTTTTGATAAGAGTTGAACTAATTGTTTTTTCTGAACAATTTGCTCATAATTTTTAATAATATGTTGTTTGCTCAAAAGTTGCAAATTTTGCCAAAGGTAGCATTTTATAGAAAAATGGAAAAAATTAAGCAAGAATTCCTTAAATTTATAAGAACTAATTAAAAAACCACGATATGCCTATATCAGATTTATATCCAACAGGGTTGCATCAGCAAAATATAGGGCATTTTGCAACCATAGTAAGGTTGGCATTATTTGACAATATAATTGATGCTGAAGAACTTCATTTATTGAAAAGATTGGCTAACCGACTAGATATTACCAAAAGTGAGTTTACTGCAATTTTAAAGAATCCGAAAAATTACCCAGTAAACCCACCTGTAAGTTATGATCAACGATTAGTGTGTTTATACGATTTAACGAAGATGCTATTTTTAGACAAGAATCCAACTATAGATAAAACATCTATAATGGATCGAATTGCTGTAGGGCTAGGTTTTCCCCTAGAAAATGTTAGAGAAATTGTTAAGGAAGCCATCAGGTTTTTTTTAAAAGAGCCCGATATTGAGGATTTTAAAAAAAACATAAAAAAAGTAAATCCATTGAAGCACTAATAGGATCATTTAATATTAAATGTTTTGCCGAATTTTTTATATTTGCCCTTAAAAGAAAAAAATGGGATTATCAGATTATAATTTAAGTGGCGATCAAAATAGAAATATTGAACACTTTGCAAGTATTGTTAGGTTGGCTTTAGCAGATAATGTTATAACAGAAGATGAAGGAAAATTATTAAAACGACTGGCAAAACGATTTCATATTCTAGAAGAGAAATACAACGAGATTATTGAGAACCCTACGAATTTTCCAATTCACACACCTCAAAATTACAATGAACGCATCGAGTATTTATACGATCTAGCTAAAATGATTTATGCAGATGGCGATGTGTCAAAAGAAGAAATTGGTGTTCTAAGAAGAATATGTGTAGGAATTGGGTTTTCATTAGACACAATTGAAAAAGTTGCAAATAAAGCCATCGATTTAGTTTTAAATGATACTGATGTAGAAAATTTTACGAAAGCAATAAAGCAAGTTAATAATGGGTAGTTTTGAATTGGCTTATTTTTTCTCACTTCAGTTATTATAAGTTTAATAATTTAAATATATAGAATTTAGTAACTTGCATTTTAATTTTCTGAATGCAAAATTCAACTTCATTTCAAGTCTATAATGCTTCTGCAGGTAGCGGCAAAACCTTTACGTTGGTAAAAGAATATTTAAAAATTCTTTTATCAAGTTCTAATACCTATAAATTTCAACAAATATTAGCAGTTACTTTTACCAACAAAGCAGCTGGTGAGATGAAAGAGCGCGTTATAAAAAACCTTGATTCATTCTCAAAGAAGCATAAAAATGAGATGCTTTTGATAATTTGTAAAGAAGCAAATTTAACTGAAGAAATTATTTTTAGCAGATCCCAATTGATATTAAATGCCATTTTACAAAATTATTCGGGGTTTAGCATCACCACAATAGATAGTTTTACTCACAAATTAATAAGAACATTTGCACACGATTTACAGTTGCCAATGAATTTTGAAGTAGAGATGGATGCTGAAAGTTTGTTAAATGAAGCTGTTGATGTTGTAATATCAAAAATTGGAGAAAACAAAGAATTGACAGATTTATTGGTGAGTTATTCACTGCAAAAATTAGACGATGATAAGGCTTGGGATATTTCAAACGAACTAAAAACATTTGCTAAAATTATTTTGAATGAAACACATGCTTCTCACCTAAAAGAGTTAAGTAGTATATCAATCAATGAATTCAAACAATTAAAAGAAAAGCTACAGAAGGAAAATAGAGAAATTGGACAAGAATTTTCTAACATTGGGAATATTGGAATAAATATAATAAATGAAAGTGGACTTGATTTTAAGGATTTTTATTACTCGTTAATTCCGAATCATTTCCAGTATTTAGCTACAGCCCCTAAAAAAGCAAAGTTTTTTGACCAAAGTAAACTTAAAGAGCGAATTGAAGCCCAAACATTTTATTCAAAATCAAAACCGGATGCTGTAAAAAATACAATTGATGGTTTAATACCTCAATTATTGGAGCTGTACAAAAAATCTGAAGAGTTGTATCAGCAAAAAATGTTAAACGATTTAATTTTAAACAGTCTAATTCCTTTGGCTGTTTTAAATTATATAAACAGCGCATTACAAGAAATAAAGGCAGAGAATAATATTGTATTAAATGCAGAATTTAACCAACGAATAAACGACACTATTAAAAACGAACCAGCTCCTTTTATTTATGAGCGATTAGGCGAAAAATTCAGGTATTATTTTATTGACGAAATGCAAGATACATCTGAATTGCAATGGGAAAATTTAATTCCATTGATAGACCATGCGCTATCATCTGAAAATGAAGAAGGAGAAAGAGGGAAGTTACTACTAGTTGGAGATGCTAAACAATCAATTTATCGTTGGAGAGGTGGAAAGGCAGAGCAATTTATTTCGCTATCATCTTCTGAAAAAACAGTAAAAAACAATCCGTTTCATATAGAAAAAAAGCTATCTAATTTAGATACAAATTATCGCAGTTTTCCAGAAATAGTAAAATTTAATAATTCTTTTTTTAAGCATATTTCACAATTTTTGAATAATCAACGTTTTAGTAATTTATTTTTCGAAGGGAATCATCAGAACTTTCATAAAAAGGAGGGTGGATACGTCCAATTATCTTTTGTAGAAAAGCAGCGAAACAAAGAGGATAGTGGGTTCGGGTATCCTGAAAAAGTGTTTGATATTATTCAAAATCTAGATAGCTCCTTTCAAAAAAATGAAGTATGTGTTTTAGTGAGAACAAGAAAACAAGGAATAGCTATTGCCAACCATTTATCTGAAAAAGGAATTGAGCTAATTTCTTCAGAAACATTATTGTTAGAAAACAGTACAAAAGTGAGTTTTATTATTGACTTACTAAAAGTACTACAAAACCCATTAAACAAAGAATACAAAATTAAGGTACTCTATTTCTTATACCATTACTTAAAAATTAAAGAGTCAAAACATACTTTTTTTAGTCGATTTATTGAATTATCAAACTTGTATTTTTTTGAAGAATTAAGAAAATACCAACTGTTTTTTAATTATAATGAGTTTGTTCAAACTCCTTTTTACGAAAGTATTGAATACTGCATAAGGAGTTTTAAATTAGCATTAGAATCAGATTCGAACATTCAATTTTTTTTAGATGTTGTATTTGAATTCCAGCAAAAGAAACAAGGAACACTCCCTGAATTTTTAGAATTTTGGGATTTAAAAAAAGATAAACTTAGCATTGTTGCGCCTGAAGCTAAAAATGCCGTAAGAATTATGACTATTCATAAGGCAAAAGGCCTAGAATTTCCGGTAGTAATTTATCCGTACAATATAGATATTTACCAACAAATTAATCCAAGAGTTTGGTATTCGTATCAAAATCCAAGTCCCATAAAATCAGTTTTAGTGAATGCCAGGAATACCCTTAATTTTGTTGGAGAACAAGGCGAGCAGTTGTTTAGTGAGCAGAGAGAGGCATTAGAATTGGATAACTTTAATTTATTATATGTTGCTTTAACACGCCCTATTGAACAATTATACATTGTTTCAGAAAAAAATAGCACGGCTAAAAATGAAGAAAATCTCAATCACACATCGGGACTTTTTATAAACTATTTAAAACAGCTTCAATTATGGGATTCTGAAAAAGACGATTATTGTTTTGGAAATGACATACGTAGCTGTAAAGTTGTAAAAGAAGAGCGTAAAACAACAATTCAAGACAGTTTTATTAGTAATTCATGGAAAAATCAGCACATATCAATTGTTTCAAGTTCATCATTACTTTGGGAAACAGAGCAAGGAAAAGCGATAGGTTATGGGAATTTAATTCATGAAATTTTAGCTAAGATTAAAACAAAAAATGACATTTCTGATGTTGTAAATCAATATTTATACAATGGAACAATTACCAATTCGGAGCAATTAAAAATATCAGATACATTAAATAAAATTGTAAAACACCCTAGTTTGAAAGTATATTTCGATCAAAACAACCAAATTTATAATGAGCAAGAAATACTGTCTTTAGATAGAAATATAATTATCCCAGACAGGCTAGTAGTGAATAGAAATATGATAACTATTATAGATTATAAAACGGGTGAGGCTAACAAAAAACATCATATTCAAATTTTGAATTATGCAGAAGTATTGAAAAATTTAGGATATTCAGTTCAGAAAAAAATATTGGTTTATATTAATGATAAAATAATTGTGGAAGAAGTTTAATTTAATATAATTTTGCAAAAAAAGAAACAACAATGTACGGGAAAATAAAAGAACACTTACAACAAGAAATTAAAGAGATTAAAGAAGCTGGGTTATTCAAATCTGAACGTATAATTACTACATCTCAGGATGCGGTAATAAAAATAAGTACAGGAGAGGAAGTTATAAACTTTTGTGCCAATAATTATTTGGGATTATCAAACCATCCAGAAGTAATTCAAGCGGCGAAAGACACTTTAGACACCCATGGTTTTGGAATGTCATCTGTTCGATTTATTTGTGGAACACAAGATATTCACAAACAATTGGAAGAAAAAATAGCAGCGTTTTATCAGACAGAAGACACCATCCTTTATGCAGCAGCATTTGATGCAAATGGAGGTGTATTTGAACCTTTATTGTCAGGAGAAGACGCGATTATATCTGATTCTCTGAATCATGCTTCAATTATAGATGGTGTACGTTTATGCAAAGCCGCTAGATACAGATATGATAATAATGATATGGCTTCACTAGAAGCGCAACTCATTGAAGCAAATAAAAAAGAACATCGCTTTAAAATTATTGTAACTGATGGTGTTTTTTCTATGGATGGAATCGTAGCTAGTCTGGATAAAATATGTGATTTAGCCGATAAATATGATGCATTAGTGATGGTTGATGAATGTCATGCAGCAGGATTTATTGGTAAAACAGGAAGAGGAACATTAGAATTGAAAAATGTAATGGGCAGAGTAGATATCGTTACAGGAACACTTGGAAAGGCACTTGGAGGAGCAATGGGAGGTTATACAACCGGAAAAAAAGAGATTATTGAGCTGTTACGTCAACGATCACGACCGTATTTATTTTCAAATTCTTTAGCTCCAGCTATTGTTGGTGCATCGTTAAAAGTTTTTGAAATACTTTCAAAAGACACTTCATTAAGAGATAAATTAGAATGGAATACAACCTACTTTAAAGTGGGGATGACTCAAGCTGGATTTGACATAGTTAAAGGAGATTCTGCAATTGTTCCGGTAATGCTTTATGATGCCAAATTAGCACAAAATATGGCAAATATGTTATTAGAGGAAGGTATTTATGTAATAGGATTCTTTTTCCCTGTTGTTCCAAAAGAAAAGGCACGAATTAGAGTTCAATTATCAGCAGCTCATGAAAAAGAGCACCTAGATAAGGCGATAAGTGCTTTTATTAAAGTTGGGAAAAAGCTAAATATAGTATAGAAAATAAGTTAAATCAAAGGATATTTAAGATAATTTTGTATTTTTGTCGTTAAGATTAAGTTAAAACAGCTTATTTTTATAAAAAAAAGAACATTAAATTTAAATTTTTGAAAATGAAACATTTAAAAGTAGCCTTATTGGCTTTATTATTAATTACTGGTTTCAGCAATGTTAATGCACAGGATGAAAACAATCCTTGGGCAATTAGTCTTGGTGTAAATGCAGTAGATTTTTATCCAACTAATTCTAATAGCATCCCTGGTAATGGAGGTAGTTGGTTTAACGAATTTGTAAATGTTGGAGATCATTACAGCATTTTACCATCTATTAGTAAAATTACAGTTAGTAGATACTTAGCAGATGGATTTAGTTTTGAAGCTGCAGGATCTTTAAATAAAATAACTAAAATAGGGGATAATTCAGCAGCTGATTTATCATATTTCGGTGTAGATGGAGCTGTAAAATATGATTTAAATAAGGTTATTGGAGATACATCTTGGTTTAATCCTTATGCAACCGTTGGAGGTGGATATATTTGGATGGATGATTTTGGAACTGCATCTTTTAATGGAGGCTTAGGAATTAATTTTTGGTTCTCTGACAATATAGGGCTTAACCTTGAAACAAAATATAAACACACTTTTGAAAGCACTATTATACAGCACTTTCAACATTCTTTAGGTGTAGTAATTAAATTTGGAGGTACAGATACCGATGGTGATGGTATTTACGATAAATTTGATGCTTGTCCAGAAGTATTTGGTTTAGCTGAGTACAAAGGATGTCCAGATTCAGATAGTGATGGAATTATTGACTCAAAAGATAATTGTCCGAATGTTGCTGGTTTAGCAACATTAAATGGATGTCCAGATGCAGATGGTGATGGTATTGCAGATAAAGATGATGCTTGTCCAAACGCTAAAGGAACTAAAGCGAATAATGGTTGCCCTGACACTGATGGTGACGGGTTAATTGATAAGAACGATGCATGTCCAGAAGTAGCAGGTCCTGCAGCAAATAAAGGTTGTCCTTGGCCAGATACAGATGGAGATGGTGTATTAGATAAAGATGATAATTGTGTTGATCAAGCAGGTCCAGCATCTAACAATGGATGTCCTGAAATTACTCCTGTTGAAGTAGCTAAATTAGAAGAGTTATTTAAAACAGTTTATTTTGATTCTGGAAAATCTGATATTAAAAGCAATACAGTTTCTGTTTTAGATGAAGCAGCAGCAATTATGACAAAATATTCAACTGCTAAATTTTCAATTTCTGGTTTTGCTGATAGTACAGGATCTGAAAAACGTAACTTAGAATTAACAGAAGAGAGAGCAAACTCAGTAAAAACTTACTTAGTTTCTAAAGGAGTTTCTTCTAGTAATTTAACAGCTAAAGGATTTGGTGAAGATATGCCAATTGCCTCTAACAATACAAGATCAGGTAGATCTCAAAATAGAAGAGTTGAAGTTAAATTAGTTGACTAGTTAAACTTACCTTTTAATTAATAAAAAAAGCCATTCATTAATGAATGGCTTTTTTTATGCTTAAATGCTTTGTGAATTAAAAATTACAACTTAATTTAGTGAAAATTAAACACAAGAAAATGAATATCTTAGCTAAGAATTATTTAATTCCCCTTTTTTTATTTTTAACAATTACACTCAATTTAAGAGGTCAAGATCAAGATAATCCATGGATTATTTCTTTTGGTGTAAACACGGTGGATTATTCAGCTACAAACGTTAGTGGAATGATTTCAGATTCAGGTGAATCTACAAAATGGTTTGAAGGGTTTTTTAAAGTAAGGGCGAACCATAATTACATTAAAGCCCCTACAAAGTTAAGTGTTGGAAGATATTTAAATGAGAGTTTTAATATGGAGCTTTCCGCAAGTGTGAATAAAATAACCAAAATGGGAAGTTTTAGTGTAGCTGAAAGTATTTCTTATGTTGCATTTGATTTAAATTTAAATTACGATTTAAATAAGGTTATTGGAGAATCTGAATGGTTTGACCCCTATACTATTATGGGAGTAGGAGCAAATTTATTAGATTCAGACAAGACTTTTACTCTAAACAGTGGGTTTGGGACTAAGTTATGGACCTTCAATAAGGTTGGGTTTAAAATGCAAACAGTTTATAAACATAACTTTAAAGGTTCTCACCCCCATTTTCAGCATTCAATAAGTCTAATTTATAAATTTGGTGGGTATGATGAGGATAATGATGGTGTATATGATAAGGATGATAAATGTCCAGAGGTATTTGGCTTAGCAGAATTTAATGGTTGCCCAGATTCAGATGAAGATGGTATTCAAGATTCAGAAGATGCTTGCCCTACCGTTTTTGGTGTTGCTGCTTTAAAAGGTTGTCCTGATTCTGATGGTGATGGAGTTACAGATAAAAAAGACAGATGCCCTTATGTTAAGGGAGCTCCAAAACATAATGGATGCCCAGATACTGATGGGGATAATATAATTGATATACGAGATGCATGTCCAACGAGACCAGGGCCTATTTCAAATAGAGGTTGCCCAGAATTAGATTCAGATGGAGATGGTGTAATTGACAAACTAGACAAATGTAAATTTGAAGCAGGAGTTCCCGAAAACAAAGGATGCCCAGATATTAAAAAAGACTTAGAAGCAAAATTAACAGAAATCGCGGGAAGTATTTTATTTGTTTCAGGTACAGATAGATATTATTCAAAATATGAAATTCAATTAAATCAGATTGCTGACTTAATGAAAAAACATAATAATTTAAAATTTCAAATTCAAGGTCATACCGATAACGTTGGCCCTGAAGATGTAAACCACAAGCTATCATTAGAAAGAGTGAATAAAATTCTTAACTTTTTAGTTTCTAAAGGAATAAATCAGTTTAATTTAAATGTAATTGGTTTTGGAGAAACGGTTCCAATAGCAACTAATGACACTCCAGAAGGAAGAGCAAAAAATAGAAGGGTAGAGATTAGAATTTTAAATTAAATCAAATTAAAATAATTTTAGAAAAGCCATTTCATTTGAAATGGCTTTTCTATTTTTATAGTGTCCTTTAAAAAAAATATGAATTCATTTATTTCAAAAGTTGTTAATGATTTACTAAGTAAACAAAAAAGTTGTCAGAACTTAATATGTGTACTTCCAAGTAAACGCGCATGTGTGTTTTTAAAAGAAGAAATTTTAAGAAAAGTTCCAACAACAACATTTTTACCTAAAATAATAAGTATTGAAAATTATATACAAGAAATAGGAGACCTTAATTTAATTGACAGCACTCAATTGCTTTTTGAATTTTATAGTGTATATAAGAAAAACCTTCCCAAAAAAAATATTGAATCTTTTGATGCTTTCTCTCAATGGGCAACAATTGCACTACATGATTTTAATGAGATTGATAGTTATTTAATTAATTCTGAACTATTTTTCGATAACTTAAGAGATGTTAAAAGGATTAATGAATGGTTTCAAGACCAAAAGCCAACAAAATTAGCCATAAACTACCTTCAGTTTTTTGAATATTTATACATTTTGTATAAGGCTTTAAATGAAAAATTAACGAAGAATAAGTTTGGTTACCAAGGTCTAATTTACAAAGAGGCTACAGCAAATTTGGAATTTTATATTCACAATAATTTAAATAATCACATTAGTTTTATTGGATTTAATGCCCTAAATAAGGCGGAAGAGTATATATTTCAAGAACTGTTAGATAATAATATTGCATCTGCTTATTGGGATACTAATCAAGCGATATTAAACAAAAATAATGGGGCGGGCCATTTTTTAAGGAAATATAAAAACGAATGGAACTACTACAAAAAAAACCCATTTTTATGGGTTCAAGCTGAGGAGAGTAACGATAGAAACATTCACCTAATAGGAGCTCCAAAAAATATTGCACAAATAAAATATGCTGGAGAGCTTATCTCTAAATTTAAGGATTTCAAAAAAACAGCATTTGTTTTGGCTGATGAGAATTTGTTAGCATTAGCACTTAATTCATTGCCAAACAATGTAAAAAACATAAATATTACAATGGGGTATTCCCTAAAAGATATCCCAGTAGCAAGTTTGTTTGATAAAATATTTCAGTTACATTTAAATCAACAAAAATTTAATAAGATAGCAGAGCAGCAATTTTATTATAAAGACGTCTTAAACTTATTAGGAGACCCATATTTGAATAAAATACACCACAACCTTCTTCAAATTATTAGTACTAAAATTAAGGGTGGAAATAGTATTTTTTTAAGCGTTGAATCGCTAAAAGAGTGTATTTCACCAACTGAGAGTGAAGAAATTTCAATTTTATTTAGTGTATTTAATTTTTCAAAAAACATACATACAATTATTGCTCAATGTAGTAACTTAATAAGTGAACTGAAACAATTTGTTACTGGAATTGAAAAGGAGTATTTATATCGTTTCTATACAATTTTTAGGCAATTAGAAACCCTCAACGCTACGTACAATCATATATCAGATATAAAAACCCTCAAAGTATTTTATAACCAGATTTTACAAAACGAGAAATTATCATTTCAAGGGGAACCACTGCAAGGGTTGCAATTAATGGGAATGTTAGAAACAAGGGCTTTAGATTTTGAAACCATTATTATGACCTCAGTTAATGAAGGGATTTTACCTGCAGGGAAAGGTGAGACTTCATTTATTCCTTTTGATATAAAAAAACACTTTGGCTTACCTACATACCAAGAAAAAGATGCCATTTTTTCATACCATTTCCAACGGTTATTACAACGTGCAAAAAATGTGTACTTAATTTACAGTACGGAAACAGATGGATATGGATCAGGCGAAAAAAGTCGATTTTTAACACAACTTGAAATTAATAACCCGGAAATTATTAAATCAATTATAAGCCCAAAAGTTCAACACTCAGAGCGCGATTTAATTAAAATTGAAAAAACTCAAGAGGTTGTTCAAAAATTAAAGAAGGTCTTTACAAAAGGGATATCGCCGTCTGCTTTAGCTAGTTATATTTATAACCCTATCCGTTTTTATGAGCAAAAAATATTAGGAATAAAAGAAGATAATGAAGTTGAAGAAACTATTGCCGCAAATACAATGGGTTCTGTAATACATGATGTTCTTGAGGAGCTGTATACACCATACTTGGGACAATTTTTGAACATAAATAATATTGCAGAAATGCAAAAAAGGTGCACACCATTACTTGAAAAGTATTTTGAGAAGCACTATTTAAAAGGGAACACCGAAACAGGAAAAAATAAATTAATTTTTGAAGTTAGCAAAAGCCATATCAACCGCTTTTTAAAGCAAGAATTAGAGCTTTTGAATAAAAATAAACAGTTAAAGATTGTAGCTTTAGAAGAAAACTTATCCGCTGAGTTAATTATAGAAGGTGTTGATTTTCCAATTAAAATTCACGGAATTGTTGATAGGATTGATGAATTAGAAGGTACAACTAGAATTATTGATTATAAAACCGGAAAAGTAGATGTTGGGCAATTAAAATTAACTGATTTTAGTAAGATAAGTGAAGAATATAAATACACCAAAGCGATGCAAGTAATGTTATATTCGTATATGTATGTATCGAAAATGAATGCTCCTATTTCACAATTGCAAAGTGGTGTCATTTCATTTAAAAATTTAAATTCAGGGTTTATAAGAATGAATTTTTCTGAAAAATATAGAACTACAGATTATGTGGTGTCAGAAGAAAGAATTCAAAATTTCATGATTGAAATTAGTAAGCTAATTAGCGGAATTTTAAACCCAAAAATACCATTTATAGAGAATCAAGATTTGCCATTTTAGAAATAGTATATGAAAGTAAAACGTAATTTGACCGTAAAAAGCACACATCATAAAAAACCAATTGTTACCGATGTATTTTATAAAAAAAATACCATTAATAAACCCTTAGTTATTTTTTGTCACGGATATAAAGGGTATAAAGATTGGGGAGCCTGGAATATTGCTGCTGAAACATTTGCTATGAATAATTTATTCTTTCTGAAGTTTAATTTTTCACACAACGGAGGAACTTTACAGACGCCAATAGACTTTCCAGATTTGAAAGCTTTTGGAGATAATAACTTTATAACAGAGCTAAATGATTTGGAAGATGTTATTGAATGGATAACGGGTAATGAAGATTTCTTGAGAGAAATTGACCTAGAAAACATTACTTTGATTGGGCATTCTCGAGGGGGTGGGATTGTTAGCATAAAGGCTTTAGAAAATAAAACAATAACAAGGCTAATATCTTGGGCGGGAGTGTCAGATTATGCAGCTCGTTTTCCTAAGGGGGAGCAATTGGAGCAATGGAAATTACAAGGAACTTCCTATATATTGAATGGAAGAACAAAACAAAAAATGCCGCACTTGTATCAATTTTATCAAAATTTTAAAGAAAACGAAGAACGTTTAACCATTAAAAATGCGATTGAGAAGTTGGTAATTCCTCATTTAATAATTCATGGAGAAAATGATGAAGTTGTGCTACCTATTGAAGCACGTAATTTACATTCTTGGAATCCTAAAAGTAAACTTATTTTTGTTGATGGAATGAATCATCCATTGGGAAGTTCTCAACCATGGAGTGAGGATAAAATGCCAATTCATTTAGAAGAAGTGGTAAAAAAGAGCATCAGTTTTATAAAAACAGTTTAATTGTAAATTGTTTAAAGTTACATTTGCAGTTAGTATGATTATAAGTAAAGCTTCAAAAAAAGATTTAGAGCAATTGTATGCAATTACAAAAAGCTGTGCGAAAGAGCTCATTAAAAAAGGTATTTTTCAATGGAGTGAATTGTATCCTTCAAAAGAAATATTACAAAATGATATTGATTTAGGGCAACTATGGAAGTTAGAAGTGCAAAAAAACAATATTGGGATTATTGTTTTAACAGAAATTGAAGACAAGGAGTACCAACCTGTAAAATGGCTAACTAATAATTCTAAAAATTTATACATCCATAGATTAGCAATTTCGCCTAGTTTTCAAGGAAAAGGTTATGCAAATAAACTCATGGGTTTTGCAGAAAATTATGCCTATGAAAAAAATTACAATTCAATAAGATTAGATACATTTAGTGAAAATATACAGAATCAAAAATTCTACGAAAAACGCAATTACAGAAGGCTTGAGAGTATTTATTTTGAAAATCAAAGTGAACTCCCCTTTTACTGTTACGAAAAAGTTTTAAATGTATAAAAAGTCAAACATAACTTTTAAGGGGATTAACAAATTAGCAATACCAGCTATTATTTCGGGTATTGCAGAACCACTATTGTCTATTACAGATACCGCTATTGTTGGAAACATTCAGAATCACCCAACAGAAGCATTAGCCGCAGTTGGAATAGCAGGCTCTTTTATTTCGGCATTGGTATGGATATTAGCTCAAACTCGATCTGCAATTTCAGCAACTGTAGCTAAGTATTTAGGAGCGAAAAAATTAGACGAAATTGCCACATTACCTGCTCAAATTATAGCAATTAACATGTTTTTGAGTATTGTAATTTATTTTACGACTATCCTATTTGCAAATGAAATATTTGAGCTTTACAATGCAGAAGGGCTTATTTTAAATTATTCTGTTGAGTATTTTAAAATTCGCGCACTCGGTTTCCCTCTTACCCTTTTTGTTTTTTCAATATTCGGGGTTTTTAGAGGTTTACAAAATACCTTTTGGCCAATGATAATTAGTATTGTTGGTGCCAGTTTAAATATTGGGTTAGATGTTATATTGGTATATGGTATAGAAGGTTTAATTAATCCAATGAATGTAAAAGGAGCAGCTTGGGCAAGTGTAATATCTCAAGGGGTAATGGCAGTTTTAGCGCTTGTTCTACTATTGAAAAAAACACCATTTAGATTAAAAATAACCTTTCCATTTAATAAAGAAATAAAAAACTTACTGGCTATAAGTTTTAATTTAATAATAAGGGCAATTGCATTGAATGTTGCTTTGTATTTAGCGAATTCTTATGCAACAAGTTATGGTGATAATTATATTGCGGCTCAAACAATTGCTTTTCAAATTTGGTTGTTCTTTGCTTTTTTTATTGATGGTTATGCCAGCGTTGGGAATATTGTTTCAGGAAAATTATTAGGTGAGAGAAATTATAAAAAAATGTGGAGATTGAGTATTAAATTAAGTAGATATTCAATTATTGTTTCGCTACTACTCTCTGTTTTTTGTGCTATTTTTTATATTCCAATAGGGAAGCTTTTTTCTCAAGAACCTTTAGTGTTAAATTCATTTTATAATATTTTTTGGATAGTGTTAATTATGCAACCCATAAACGCTGTTGCTTTTGTTTTTGATGGAATTTTCAAAGGATTGGCTGAGGCTGCGACACTAAGAAACTTATTGCTAATTGCAACTTTTTTAGGCTTTATTCCTGTGCTTTTAATTGGGGATTATTATCAATTAAAACTGTATGCAATTTGGTTGGCATTTACAGTTTGGATGTTATTAAGAGCAGGAATTTTAGTAGTTAAATTTAGACGAAAATATTTACATAAAAACGCGTAACTTTGAACCTTATGAGTAACGGAAGTTTATATATACATATTCAAAACAACATTGCAACTATAGAATTTGGACACCCAGCCAGTAATTCGTTTCCGAGTGAATTATTAGCTAGGTTAACAATAGCTTTTAATGAACTAAGTAGCAACGAAGAAGTACAAGTTATTATTTTAAAAAGCGAAAAAGAGACAACATTTTGTGCTGGAGCTTCTTTTAATGAACTAACTTCAATTTCAAATTTTAAAGAAGGGAAGCAGTTTTTTTTAGGCTTTGCCAATGTTATTAATGCAATGCGAAACTGTTCAAAACTAATTATTGGAAGAATTCAAGGGAAAGCAGTAGGTGGGGGTGTTGGATTAGCTGCCGCTTGTGATTATTGTTTAGCAACGGAAAGCGCTTCCATTAAACTATCTGAATTTACAATAGGGATTGGGCCTTTTGTTATTGCTCCTGCTGTAGAACGAAAAATGGGCTTGGCAGCTATGAGTGAGTTAACCATAGATGCTACAAGTTGGAAAAATGCATATTGGGCAAAAGAAAAGGGGTTGTATGCTAAGATTTTTCAAACAATTAAAGAGCTGGATTTTGAGGTTGAAAATTTAGCCAATAAGCTTTCTTCTTATAATAGTGAGGCATTATCTGAAATGAAAAAAGTTTTATGGAAAGGAACCCATGATTGGAAGGAATTATTGAATGGTCGCGCTGAAATTAGTGGGAAATTAGTACTCTCTGATTTTACAAAAAAAGCATTGCAAAAATTTAAGAAATAAGTATGATAGCAACTTTTACAACAATATTGCAACAGGTTAACGTTGAAGAAAAAATGAAAAATGCACCAGATAGCAGCTATGAAATTGGTGTTGTAATTGGTACGTATTTACCATTTGTGGTACTTGTACTAATTGCTTACTTAGTTTATTACAAAGCCAAAAACAGAAAAGATTTAAACGACTAAACAAAAAAATGGAACTCTAATGAGTAATATTAGAATAACGAAGCAATTTTATTTTGAAACAGGACACGCCTTATATGGGTACGATGGAAAATGTAAAAATGTTCACGGTCATAGCTATAAATTAGCTGTAACAGTAATAGGAATTCCTATTAGCGACTCAACAAATGTAAAATTTGGAATGGTGATAGATTTTGGAGACTTAAAAAAAATTGTAGCTTCTGAAATTGTAGATAAATTTGACCATGCCACAGTGTTTAATAAAAACACACCACATATTGAATTAGGAAAAGAGTTAGAAAAGAGGGGGCACAATGTTATTTTAGTGGGTTATCAGCCAACAAGTGAAATGATGTTGATAGATTTTGCACAAAAAATTAAAAATAGACTCCCAGAAACGATTAAGCTACATTCTTTAAAATTACAAGAAACAGGGACTTCACATGCAGAGTGGTTTGCCACGGATAATGAATAATCAAGAGTTTTAGGTACCGTTAAAAGTATTCATGGTATTGTTTAGTCCAGCAGTTCCAAACGATTTTATAAGTTTACTTGCAATTTCCAAACGTTCGGGTAATAGTTTGTTTTCTTCATCTCCCCATTTACCAAGAACATAGTCAGATTGGCGGCCTTTAGAGAACTCAGATCCTACTCCAAATCTAAAGCGAGCATATTTTGTAGTTTGTAAAATTGTATTGATATCTTTTAATCCATTATGACCACCATCACTTCCTTTTGCTTTCACTCTAATAGTGCCAAAGGGTAAGTTTATATCATCACAAATAACGAATAAATTTTCTAAAGGAATTTTTTCTTTGGTAAGCCAATACTTTACAGATTTACCACTCAAATTCATATACGTGGAGGGCTTAAGCATTACAAATGTTCTTCCTTTAAATCTAAATTTGGTAATAGATCCTAATTTTGAACTTTCAAAAGTAACAGCTTCTTTTGAAGCCAATTCATCTAAAATGTTAAAACCAATATTATGGCGAGTGTTATCATATGTACTACCTATATTACCAAGCCCAACAATTAAGAATTTTTTCATAGAGTCAACAGTAGTGGTTTCTTTTTTAGATTTGAACAATAATTTTATGAACCGAAATAATTGCATATAGCAAAAGTAACAAAAAGAATGTGGTTTTTAAAAAAAGAAAAAGCGCCGCAAAATGCAACGCTTTTATATTGTTTTACTAAAGAGTGTTATTCCGAAGCAGTAGCTCCTTCTTCAGTAGCTCCTTCTTCACCAGTTCCCTCTTCACCTTCTTCACCTTCTTCTTCATCTTCAACTTCATCTTCTATAGCTGCACGCGCAGTTCTAACTTGTACTACAACAGAAGTTTCAGGATGTAAAATTGTAAATTTATCATCAGTTAATTCAGACACTGTAAATTTACTTCCAATTCTTAATTCAGAAATATCAGCAGTTAAAAAGTCTGGTAAATCTGAAGGTAATGCTCTTACACTTAATTTACGCATTGGAAAACTTAAATTACCACCATTTATAACACCTGGAGAACTTCCAGTTAATCTTACAGGAATGTTCATAGTTACCTCTTTATCATCAAATAATTGGTAAAAGTCCATGTGTAAGATTTTATCAGTAACTGGGTGAAACTGAATGTCTTGTAAAATTGCATGATATTTTGTTCCTTCTAGTTCAATCATTGCAGTATATACGTTAGCCGTGTACACTAATTTTTTGAACGAAATTTCGTCAGCTGAAAAGTGTAATGGTTTATCCCCTCCGTATAATACGCAAGGTACCTTTCCAGCATTACGTAAGGCTTTAGT
>JQIA01000691.1_pt1 | contig 17613 bp, 12 predicted proteins | sample 811431 | NCBI WGS metagenome assembly JQIA01 (sample SAMN02998118, study PRJNA258478) | marine sediment metagenome | biome: marine; feature: seafloor; material: sediment; isolation source: oil-polluted sediment collected from 3 locations (0.5 km, 0.7 km and 0.9 km)... | place: USA: Gulf of Mexico ...
ATTTATGCCCTTTTAAATAGTAGGCGTTATTGTGGGTTGTTAAAATCCTTTTTGCTTGTGCTTCTGTTATATCAAATTCAGTATTTTGATTAACTATATTCATTAACTGCAAAGGCGTTTGATCTTTTTTATTTAAGCGATCAAATTTCTTTGTGAAAATTTCTAAATAACTTAATTTTTGATTATAAATTTTTCCTAGTACGTCAGGAGTACCAAAATTATAATTTGGTTGGTAGGGTTTATCTTTAAATGCCAATCCCTCTAACGCTTTAGGTTTTGGAATATTCACTGATGAATAGCTAAAGCCGAAACCACCTGTTTCATGATCTGCGGTAACAATGATAAGTGTATCGTCTCTATCTTTAGCCCAGTCCAAAACATAATGAAGCGTATCATCAATTTTCAACATTTCATGTAGCATAGTGCCAGTATCGTTATAATGAGCAGCCCAATCAATGAGACCAGATTCGATCATTAGAAAAAATCCGTTTTCATTTTGTTCTAAAGTTTCAATTGCCTTTTTAGACATTTCTCTCAAAGTCGGTAATGTTCGATTAGGGTTTGCTTTGTTGCGATCGGTAATAATTGCATCTGGAAAAGCTGAGTGACTAAATAGTCCTAATGTTTTTCCCGTAGTTTTATCCATTTGATCTTTTGTAAAAACCAATGAATATCCAATATTAGATGCCTCTTCTAACAAGTTACGATCATCTTTTCTTTTCGACTGAATTTTGATCGCTCCATCAGTGATAGAGGATAAATGTTTGTATATTGCTGAATCTTGGTCATTTACAGTTTGAGGGATCCAGTGACGAAGACCGCCTGAAAGCATAATGTCGGCACCTGTTTCTAACATATCAATCGCAATTTCATTCTCTAACATTCTGCTTGGTTGATGTGCACCGAATGATGCAGGAGTAGAGTGAGTTAACCTAACATCCGAAACAATGCCTGTAGCCTTCCCCAGTTTTTTTGCAATATCAATTAGGCTATCACTTGGATTACCTATTGCATCTATACCAATCGTTTCAGGATTGGCCGATTTTCCTGTAGCTAGTTGTGTTGCAGATGCCGCAGAATCCGTTACCATAATATTGGATGAGTAAGTCATCGAAACACCTAAAGCACCACCTTCTTCTAACATCCGCGTAAACGCTGTTGTTCTACTTTGTATCACTGGATTCTTAGATTGACGCGCATAGGCTTCTAACAAACCGATTTGGGCAGGCCCCATGCCGTCACCAATAATGAGTATTACGTTCTTTATTTTGTTAGTCGTTTTACTTTGTTTTTTTACCTCAGTCGTCATCTCACAACCAAAAACCATAATCGATAGAAGGGTCAAACCTATTATTCGTTGGAATTTTATCATTGAGCTTATTTTCCGTAGCTTAGAGAACCATTGTTGTGATGAATATTGACAGAATGAACGATTTTAGTCACATAATTAGTCGATTTAACCGTCGATACCGTTATAAAATCCGCGTGCGCTCCCTGATGATCGAGCTCCAACCGAATAAAACCTTGATGACGACCATCGGTCCAATTTATTTCTTTATTGTGATTTGCATTGAGTTCATCATACTTTTGTAATGCATCTTCACCTAAACTTAATATTGAACGAGGTGAACTAATTCCCGTCGATCCAAGTTCCACCCCCATCGCTTTGCCATTTTGGTCAAACAAAGTATTCGCCCAATAGCTGTGACTATCACCTGAAAGCACTAGCAGATCTCTTGCATCAGCATCTTGTGCTATTTGATAGAACCTTTCACGCGCAGCAGGGTATCCATCCCAAGTGTCTAAATCAGACGGTATATTTAACTCGCCAAGGTGAGTTAATTCTTCAAGCATATTCTTAGCTTTAGCATTTAATTTGGGTAGTATTTCTGTAAAAATGGGATCATCTAATTTAGGTGCGTTTGATCGTGCCATTACCGTTTGATTGCCTATGATGCGCCATCGCCGACCGTCTTTAACTGACGCATTTAATTCATTTTTTAAGAATGCTTCCATCTCCGTTGATAGCATATTACGTTCTTCTGGTTGGACGTTATCATGTAAAAAAGTTTGAGCTTGTTTCGGTGTTTTTAAATTGTGCAAATGCTTGTTATAACTTACCTGCTCACTCCTTCCTGTGTGACGACTTTCTAGTGTAATTAAACTTGCTAAATCACCAAATTTGTAATGTCGCCAATAGTTTTTTCGATCTTCTTTTTTAATCGGATCACGAATCGGTAGCCACTCATAATAGGCTTGCAGTGAAGCTTCTCTTCTTGCAAGCCATTCTCCCTCATTTTCTTGATGGTTTTTAGCACCGCCCATCCAAGGATTATTGGCAGTTTCATGATCATCCCAAATAACAATTAAAGGATGTTGAGCATGAAGGGCTCGAGAGCCAACATCGGCTTTGTATTGTGCATGACGTTTTCTATAATCATCAAGTGACAATATTTCATGACTTGGAATATGGTTTCGATTAATTTTCTTACCAGAATCTCCACCATAACCATCAATCGCATATTCGTAAATATAATCACCAAGGTGAACGACTAGATCAACTGTCGGATCATTAGCAATGGCATCATACCCATTAAAATATCCAAATGGATAATTTGAACAAGTTGCAACGGCTAATACTAATTTTTCAACATGGCCTATCGGTAACGTTTTAGTTCTACCAATAGGTGAATTTTCTTCATTGACTTCAAATTTATAGAAGTATTGTTTGCCTGGCTCAAGATCGCTAACAATCACTTTAACGGTAAAATCTCGCTCGCTATCAGTGGTTGTTTTTCCTTGTTTAATCGTATTCTTGAATTTTTTGTCCGTCGCGATAAACCAGTTAACTTTTGCCGATTGATCAATATGACTAACACGAGTCCAAATCACAATGCTAGAAGAGTCAGGATCGCCACTAGCAACTCCATGACTGAATAGACTATCAGCTTGTTTACTGCTTTTAATATCGGTACAAGCACTTGGTAGGAGTAAAACGGTTGAAACTGTCGAAACCGTTTTAATAGCGTCTCTTCTAGAAATTGATTTAGAAACTGTAGTCTTCACAAAATTCTCCCTTTAAAAATTTAACTATTGTTTAACCTGATAGACATTAAATAATCATAAATTCAGCTAACTATTTTTATGTATCGCCAAAATATCTTCAATAACCGCATAACCAGTTTCTAATCGGCCAGCGCCGGGTCCAATGATTGTGACATCGCCCAATATTTCGGTTGAATAAGTGAGCGCATTAGTCGCGCCTGATATTGAAGCTAGCGGGTGATTTTTGCTGATCATCTCAGGTTTTACTGAAGCGATAAAACCAGACTCTGTTTTTTCTACAGTGCCGATTAATTTCCAGTGTTTGTTTTCTAGCGTGGCATTTTCTATATCTTTAGAAGTAATAGCGCTAATGCCGGTACAGTCAATATCGGATAGCGTTAAATCTAATCCCATAAAGAGGTTTCCTAAAATCACAACTTTTGCCGCCGCATCGTGTCCGTCTACATCACCGCTAGGATCTGCTTCTGCATAACCTAAATCCGTCGCTTGATCGAGCGCCACTTGATACTCAAGCCCTTTTTCCATTTCACATAAAATATAGTTTGTTGTACCGTTTAAAATTCCTTGTATTTTAGTGATCCCCGCCGCAAGCAACATATCATTGCCCAAACTTAAAGAAGGTGTTCCACTCATAACAGTGCCTTCAATACCAATTTGAACATGATTGTCTGCTGCTAATTTTCGTAGTTCAGGAAAAGCTAAAGCAACAGGACCTTTGTTTGTCATTGATACATGCATACCATTACTCAATGCCTGTTTCACATGACTAAGCGCGGGTTCACCTGTTTTCAAGTCGGTATATGCCAGCTCAATCAAAATATCCGCTCCACTTTTTGCGATAGTTTCTTCAGCGTTCCATCCAGAAAACGGCGTTTGCATCTTATTTAAATCGCCGTGCTCTTCAATGTGCCTAAGCAACTCTTTATGATCTAATCCATCTGGATCCGCGACACTACCCTTAAGAAAATCACAAACTGCTACAGTTGAAATATCAATTCCAAATTTTTCTGATAACAACATCTGTTTATCCGATAAAAGTTTTGCTAGCCCTTGTCCGACATTACCAAAACCAATAATCGCAATTTTATATTTTTTACTCATCACAATACTCCTTAAAAAGGTTTAATTTTATTCTAAACAATTTTACTTATGTTGAAACAATAGGTCTTTGCTTCACTCATTTCATGAATTGCGCTCATTACGCCTTCGCGCCCTAATCCTGAACCTTTAACTCCACCAAAAGGCATGGCATCAATACGATAATCGCTACTTTCGTTGATCATAACGCCGCCACATTCAAGCGCATCTGCAACTGAAAACGCTGTATCCAAATTTTGAGTAAAAATTCCTGCTTGTAATCCATAATCAACATCATTTGCCATATCAATTGCATCATTCAAATCATCAAAACGATAGAGGACAACAACGGGACCAAACACTTCCTCTTTGGCGATCAAACAATCATTGCTAACATTCTCTAAGACCGTTGGTTGAAAAAATGCGCCTTCACGCTTCCCTCCACATGATAATGTCGCACCTTTACTGACCGCATCCGCAACCATTGTGGCTACTTTTTCGGCCGCTTTTTGGTTAATCATTGGACCCATATCAGTATCTTCTTTTAACTTGTCACCCATTCGAATATTCTTTGTTCGTTCAATAAACGATTTTGTAAACGCCTCGTAAATGTCGCTATGAATATAGACTCGTTGAACATGAAGACAATTTTGCCCAGCAGCCCAAAAAGCACCGCTGACTGTCGACTCTAGAGCTTGTTCAATATTTGCATCAGATAAAACCAGTGCGGGGCAATTACTTCCTAATTCCATCGCCACTTTTTTCATACCAACTTTTTTTAGAATATTTTTGCCAACCGCTTTGCCGCCGGTGAAAGACACCATTCGCACTCGCGGATCGCAGACTAATACATCGCCGATTTCCGCGCCTCTTCCCGTAACAATCTGTAATATCCCTTTAGGCAATTCCGTTTCATCAAATAGATCAACCAGCATTTTTGCAACTAACGGCGTTTCAGAATGAGGTTTCAAAATAACCGTGTTTCCAGCTGCGATTGCTGGTCCAATTTTATGAGCAACTAAATTAAGTGGATCATTGAAAGGCGTAATTGCCACAATAACGCCCAATGGGTTTCTTTTGTAATAACCAAACTTACTTTCAGAACCCGGCATTTGATCAAATGCTATTGTTTCTCCAGTAAACCGTCTCGCTTCTTCCGCACTGATCCGAATGGTTTCGACACAACGTATCACTTCTTTTCTTGCTTCATTGATTGTTTTAATACCCTCTTTCGCGATTGTCTGCGCGAATAATTCTTGTTGTTTAAATAACGCGTCAGCGACCTGATTTAAAACAGACATACGGATATGAACAGGAAGGTTTTTGGCTTCTTTTACGGTTTTTGCTGCAAGATCAACAGCTTCTAATGCTTCTTGTTTATTCGCACAATGAACAGAACCGACATGACTCCCATCTTGTGGATTAACGACGCTTATTAATGTGTCTTTTTTTGATTCTTCAAACACTGCTGACATGACTTACCTCTATAAGTAATTACTTTAAAATGATCCAAAACAAGCGATCATAAACACAAGTACTTTATCAGTATATCGCTAGACAGATTCATCATATTATCGTCATTTATGACAATATACATTTCATTTATGTTAAATTATGATTAAATTTAGTCAACAATTTGTTTATTAGGAATTATTATGGAATTAGACGTACAAGATTTAAGAATACTAAATATTTTACAAGTTGATTCAAGAATAAGCGCTGAAATGCTATCCGAAGAAGTCGGACTTTCTACTGCAAGTATACATCGACGTTTAAAAAAATTGAGAGATAATAAGATTATAACTGCCGAAGTCGCTATCGTTTCTCCAAAAAGCGTAGGTCAAGCGATGACCTTTATTATTTCAGTTCAGTTAAGGCGAGAAAACGTTAATTGCTTTAATTTATTTAAAGAAAAGGTGAAAAAGTCCAATCGTATCCAACAATGCTATTACATCACTGGCGAAGCTGATTTTATTTTAATTGTAACGGCAAAGGATATGGAAGATTTTGATCAGTTTACAAAAAAGATGTTTTTTTCTGACAGCAATGTACTACATTTCAAAACATCTGTAGTCATGGAGCGAACTAAAGTGGGTCTTGCTCTACCGTTGATATGACCAGCTTAAAGTTACGAGATTGTGTGCGTGAATTCTGAAAGAAACTCTCGATAGTTTTCCCATTCGTTGATCGAACTCTTGTATACAGGCTTTCTAATTTGGCTGTCGCTTAAAGTAGCAACTTTACCGCTTTGCTGATGATGCTTTAAACAAACATCTTGCCAACCCAAACCACAACTTTTTAATATCTGAGTGATTTCTTTTTGCTGGTCATTAACCAAATTTTCATACGCTATATTTATAATGTTCCCCATATCTCGCTCAATCCAAAAAGACATCAATTTCTTATAACTTAGATAGTATTTTGCAAACTCACTCAAATCGCAAAAATATGGTTCATTTTGAGAAAAATAATTTCTAATTATTGACAAAGCAACCGCTTCTGCTTGCCTGTCAATATTAATTATTATTGCATTAGGAAGTATTTTTTTAATAAGTCCGATAGATTGAAAGTTAGCGGGTAATTTATCGATAATATATCGAGCCTTAGGGTAATGTTGCTTAAGCCTCTCTAAATATATTTGGCTTAACTCAATTAACTGTTGTTCATTCAGTTTATTAACATCATAAGGATACGATTTTCCTGTCATTTGTTGCAAGCGATTTACTACATCGTTAGAAATATAATTAACTTCACCTGCAGATTCTATCTCGGAATGGCTAGATAGTATTTGCGCTAAAAGTGTTGAACCAGACCTTGGCATACCAACTATAAAAATGGGTGTTATTTCATTTATAGAATCCGCACCTTTTTTTGGTAGCGCATTCTCTTTGAAACTACTCATTAATTGTTTGTAAAAAGGATACATTTGTTCAACTCTAAAATCACACAAGCTAAGCTGGATAGCATTGGCTTTTTGCCAGTTTTTAAACGCTGATGAATAATCAAACTGATCCGCTTTAGCTTTTCCCAAAGCATATAGCAACTGCATTTGTTCCAAGTTTTTACCGTTATAATTGGTCGTTTCAATAAGGAGCGATTCAATTTTTTGCGTAAGCCCCCCTTCATTTTCCATTGGTATTAAATTAACCAGCGCAAGATACGCACCCGCATGCTTAGAATTAAGTTGTAACGTTTGTTCAAGATTGTATATCGCCTGATTAAGATGGCCAAATGACTGCAAAAACCCCGCATAAGCGAAGTATCCTTCGGGCCAGTTGGGGAAAAGTTTAACCAGAGTTTTAAAGTGATCTTCAGCCTGCGCCGAGCGATTACATTCTTCTTTGATTTGCGCTAGTTGCAACAAAATGGTGGCATCATTCGGCATAGAAAGAACGCACTTTTCCAACAAAGGTATTACTTTCTCATAAGCACCCAAGCAAATCTCTAATTGAGATAACAAATGAATTGCCTCTATATTATTTGGCTGCGTCTTTAATAGTGCGATCAATAGCCTTTCAGTTTGCTGATAATCACCTTTTTTAAATAGTTTCGCAGCTTCTTCTAACAAGTTAATGGCAAGTTCTCCTAGTTCTAGCTTGATGGCTTGTTTATTCCACTCTATTTAGTTTTCATATCCCGATCATAATTAAGCCTTTTAGCAGCATCTAAAGTTAACATTTGCATAAATGCTTTTACTTCTCCATCGCTTCCTACCGGCGCGCCACTTCCCCCACCACCAAATACCGTGGTAGGTACTTTTCTTTCCGCAAAAGCTTTAGCCCATAATTGCTGTATCTTAATTTCTGCGTCCAGCTTTTGTGACAAGGCATTATCGGCCTGCAAAATTACTTTCTTTTTATAAGCTTCAGCTTCCGCAAGTGTTCGTACGGTTTGCGCTTCAATTTTCGCTTTTTCAAAGTTAATTTGAGCGGTGTCTTTAGAAATAGCCGCTTCAGCTCTAAATTTTTCAGCTTTTGTGATCGCTAACTGTTTTTCCGTTTGAGCTTCGGTTGTTTTTTGAATCTGTTCAACTTTCGCCTTTGCTTGGCGTTCGGCGACTTCTCTTTCACCTCTCGCGATAGCTAGTAAGCGTTGCTCTTCTTCTTGAACTCTTTGCTCTCTTGCAATTGCCCTGTCCGCTGAGGCTTGTTGTTTTAACTGCATCCGTTCTACGAATTTTCTGTTGGGATTCATATCAGTTACCAACGCAGAGACAACGGTTATACCAAACTCAATAAAACGCTGTTTCTTTCTTTTAGGTAATCCATCACTGTCCAAAACCTTATTTACAACAAAAACTGTTTTCATATTATCACCGTACTCTTCTTGGTCAGTACCTAGTGCAGCATTTGCAGATGCTCTAGTTTTACGAGAACGGACCTGAATTTCTTCTCGTTTAACCAAAAATATGCCATTTGTCATTTGCTCTTCAAAGGTTGAATTAAAGCCCGTTTGACCACCTGCATAGTATTCTTCAGCTGTCATTAATGACGCGTTAGCTTTCAGTGTTTCTTTAAAAGAAGGCATTAGTGAGGTTCTTAATAGGTTTTCTGGTGATCGATACTCGTGTGCTAATTTTAAAAACGATTCTGAGTCGGAGGGAATAGAAAATCGAACCGTTGCCTCTGCGAGCGCATCCACTTGATCAAGAAACATAATGCTCATAGGTGGTAAGCTCGCAGAAGTATTATCTGAGTCTTTTTCTGCTCGAATCGCATCACCTCTAGAGCCAGTTAACGCTTGAACAGTCATTGCTCGTTTCCAAGAATTATAGCGCCCGAAGGGATAAAACTTATAGCCAACTTCGGTAACGACCTCTTCATTTCCTAAAACTGTTCTTACGTGATAAATGTAACCAGGTTCCGCATAAAAAATCGAGTTCATGCCAACCCAAACTGATAGAGCGATAACAACACCAAAACCAGTAAATTTTATTAAAGAACCAGCTTTAGGTTTAATTTTATTAGTTATTTCTGTCATAAATAGTTTCCTTATTTTTGTAGCCATAAAGTATATTAACGATCTAATGTTAATTATATTCCTTTTCCTTCAAGAAAACTCTGCATATGCACTCTTTAAAAGTGAAAGCTAAAATATTTATATATTGGCTCACTTTTATCGCATTACAATTACAATCTACAGCAAAACTTAAACAGTTATTCTTTTGAAGCGATACAATTCCGTCCAATAAAGATAAAAGTTTAATGTTTATTGGCATGTTTTCCTATATTGTTCCTACTGAAATGTAACTAGCAGATTTTTTATAATCAACGAATTTTAAAATTATGCCATTATCACTAAAAAATGACGACAGCTGTGGTTGGATCAAAAGTTTACCTAAACGAAAATCGAATCCCAGCGTTAAAGGAACAACAAGAACCAAATGGGTTATTATCGGAGCTGGATACTCTGGCTTATCAGCCGCAATAACCTTGGCAGAAAACAATCCTCAAGAACAAATAATACTCGTTGATGCTAATAAAGCGGGGGAAGGTGCAAGCAGTCGAAATTCTGGCTATCTGGTTGATTCAACCCTTAACGATGGTCATTTATCCGATACCGGTTTAGATGCCTATAAAAGTAAATATGAGCTTAATAAAACCGCCGTATCATGTGTAAAAGATATGATCGAAAAATATGACATTCAATGTGACTGGAACGAATGTGGAAAGTTTTACTCGACCGCTGACCTAAAGCTCAATAACAAGTTGCAAAAATTTCACCAGTTATTAGATCACTTACAAATAGAAAATATGTTACTTAGAAGTGATGATTTAGCTGATCGACTTGGGACCAGCTTCTATAAAGTGGCGGTAAAAGTTCAGGGCGGTGCGATGATACAGCCAGCTACTTTAGCTCGTGGACTGGTAAACGTCTTACCTAAAAATGTTGAGTTATATGAAAATAGCCCCGTATTGTCAATTAGTAATGGTAAGCACCATACAATCAAATTTGCCCAAGGCGAAATTGTTGCAGAAAAATTAATTGTGGCGGTCAATGGCTTTATGCCGAACTTGAGAATAAAGAAAAATCGCGTATTTCCCCTATTATTAACAGCTAGCCTCACACGCCCGTTCACAATAGATGAACAACGGAAAATGAAAAATGTTGAAGAGTGGGCGGTACTTTCTGCAAACGCAATGGGCGCAACTATTCGATATACCCAAGATAAACGGATTATGATACGAAATACAGTTGAAGTTTCATCACGATTACAATTAACGCCCTCGCAACTCACAAAAAGACAACAAACACACCTTAAAGGATTACAAAAGCGTTTCAATTTTTTGCCAAACGATATTTTTGAATCGGCTTGGTCAGGTGTTACCTGTATTAGCGCTAACAACGCTAATGTTTTTGAACAAACCCATAAAAACTATTGGATAATAGGCTGTTATAATGGTGGAGGGATCGGTCTCTCAATTCTATTTGGTCAGCAAATTGCTCATCAAGCAATGGATCAGCCCCAAGCCATCGCTAAAAAGATTACCGCTAGGCCTCAAGCCGTTTGGCTACCACCCCAACCTTTTTTAAGTTGGGGCATTAAAGCTAAGCTTGCAAAAGATAGGTTGGGCGCAACAATTGATAACTGAGTATCTATTAACAAATATATAACCATAAAAGAATAACAATAAGAGGTTTATCTAATGAACGACTACGGTGTTCTATCTATTATTCCACCCGCTTTAAGCATTTTTCTAGCTATTTATACCCGTAATGTTATTTTTTCATTGTCCGTTGGCTCATTTATGGGAGCCTTTATTTTAACTGACTTTAATCCTTTTTATGCGATCGTTGATCTTGTTGAGCAGCATGTGTTCGTGCAGTTATCCAGCAGTTCAAATTCTCAAGTACTAATCGTATCGCTGGTGATTGGCGGCTTTATTGCTTTATTAGAAAAATCAGGGGGCGCAACATCATTTTCAACACTAGTGACCAAATTTGTTTCGAGTCCAGCAAGAGGTCAAATTGCCGCATGGTTTGCTGGTGTGACGATATTTTTTACCGATTCTGGCAATGCGTTAATTGTTGGCCCACTGTTCAGACCTATTTTTAAAAAACTAAAACTTTGTAAAGAAAAGCTCGCTTATATAATTGATACGACTGCAGCGCCTGTTAGTATCTTGGTGCCATTTATAGGGTGGGGAGTTTATATTATGAGCCTCATAGATAATGCCTACGGTGATATCGGTGTGTCAGAACAAGCTTTTCAGGTACTGCTTGACGTTTGGCCTTATCAATTTTATGCATTATTAGCACTTTTATCTATCCCAATGTTTATTTCTAGCGGTCGTGATTTCGGGCCAATGCTTAAAGCACAACAGAAATATAATCAATCTCTAAAGGATATGCAGCCATCTGAGAAAAATGTAATATTGCAAGATGAAAATAAAACCGTACCTCAAGCTGACGTAAAAATTAGTACGTTTTTAGTCCCAATATCTGTTTTATTATTTTCAATAGCAGGATTTCTAACTTATTTCGCATTCACGGAAGGTGTCGGCGGAGTCCATGTTCGTTCAGGTATATTTATTTCCTATTTATTTGCATCAATGTCCTGTGCACTGCTAATGAAACGTAATCAGAATATTACTTTTAATGATTCACTAACTGAGTTTTTTAAGGGGATGGAAAAACTCATCTATATTTGTTCAATACTGGTACTTGCCTGGACGCTCAGCTCGGTATGTAAAGATCTGCACACAGGACAATATTTAGCCGATCTGATTGGTGGCACCATTCCTCCAGCATTATTGCCGGCTATAGTGTTCTTACTTGGCGCATTAATGTCTTTTGCTACTGGCTCATCCTACGGTACTTTTGCCATTTTAATGATTATTGTTGTACCGGTTGCACATGATCTAGGCGCTCCATTGACCATCACTATTGCAGCGGTATTAAGTGGCGGTTTATTTGGAGATCACACATCACCGATCTCCGATACTACGGCTCTTGCTTCAATGGGGTCGGATTGTCCACATATCGATCATGTATCAACCCAATTAAGTTACGCTCTGATTAGCGGATCAATGGCTTTTGTTGGTTTTATACTCGCAGGTTACTTTCAAATGCCATGGATAATTGTTGGGTTGCTATTGGCGCAGTTTATTTTGATTCGAACAATAGTTGGGATATTTGGAAAGGATACCCGCATTTCACCAGTATCGACTTCGATTTAAAACACCTTCCCCCTCCCCCGTCAAGGGAGGGGGAAGGTGAGAACTCAATAGTTTAAGTTACACCGAATATTACGGTTTGTGTAGGATTAAGCGCTCAGGTTGGTTTTATCTTTAACATAGTCAACATAAAGAAACGTGATCATGGTGACTGTGGCTATAACTGAGGTGACAATCAGTATCAAAAGAAAATCCTGCCAGCCGCCTTCTTTATTGGCCACTTCACCACCGATAAAATCAAAAATCATTGCGCCAAAATAAGCAAGCGCATCGATTAAACCTACTAAAAGACCACAATGTATACCGCCAAAACGAATCGCAAAAACACTCATTGGAATATAGTACGCAGGAGAAATTGCAAAACCAAATACGAAAATTAGTACCATTGTTAATATAAATTCAAATTGATGCCCTAAATCAACGGTTCCAAGAAACCTTAAACTTAAAAGACAAAGAACAGCGACAACAAGCGTCATTCCCATGACTGAAATAATTGATTTTTTTGAAAGTTTATCAAAAATAAATCCACCTGAAAATACCGCAATGAGACAACCAATTGGAAATACCGCAGACGCCATACCGGCTTCTGATGGTTGTAAATCAAAAGTTTCACTTAAATAAATAGGTATAAACACCTGAAATTCAAACAACACGGCAAGTGCAGACACCCCAAAACTAATCAACCAAAAGCTTGGGCTCTTTATAAAATGGAGAAGGGCTGCAAAAGTATCTTTATCCGTCAAAGGATGGTGGCTATACGAATCGCTTTGTTGAGAATTGTTAGCTTCTGAACTTGAGTCTAAATTTGCGTCTGAAGCTAAGTCTGAGATTGAGTCTGAGGCTGAATTTCTGGATAAATTTTTGGCGCTGGTATTTTCTCGATTAAGAAACTTAGGTAATATTATTGCAACTAATAAAGCGATTGCAGCTGCAACAAAAAAAAGTCCACGCCAAGATAGAACTAACAATAAGCTACTTAAAAGTAATGTAGTAGCAACCGAGCTTATGCGAGAGCTAGTTGCTATAAACCCCCATATTCTTCCATGTCGGTCATTTGTAAATGCTACACGAATAATGTTTGCCATAGATGGCCAACCAGCAGACTTCGAAAAAATTGTCAAAAAATAGAGTGCAAAGAAAGCGGTGTTACTTGATAAGGTGCCAAAAATAAATGTGGCTATAGCCGCTAAACCAATAGCAAAAATAAAAACTCGACTCCCTCCTAACCTATCGGCCAAGACACCATTGGTTAGCTTTCCAATTAAATTACCCGCGGTCCCCCAGCCAGCAATAGCCCCAAAACTGGCAACATCTAAATTCAAAGAAGAATCAGCTATCATCGCGGGGCCAGCAACGCTAACAACCGTACGGCATAACATTAACATTGCGTAACCAATGCACATACTTATAATGACTTCTACGCCCCAAGGGGCGTTCGAGTTTGTAGTTGCTGTATTATTCAGAATTTTATGCCTCTAGTTAACTGCCTTTGGGTATATTAATTATATTCTCTTCAAACTCTAGCTTATCGCCATCTATATGGATTCTCACAACGTGAGTTTTCATATTTTCTTCCGCAAAATTCTCATAATATAAAAACATGTTTGAGTCTTTATGAGAATTATGAGAGCCCAACGTACCATTTTTATATTGAGTAAAGGAGCAATTACGAATTAAATCGGTTGTTTTAGTCAATGATAAATTATGCCCATGACCACAAAAAACGTGCTCAATTTTATTTCGTTTTACAAAATCTATAATACGATCCGAATGAAACATAGGATCACCATCAGAATCGGTAATTGAATAATGGTTTAACAGAATTATATTATCGTATTCAAGTTCAGCAATTTTTTGAGATACTGTGTGAAGCATTTCGCGGTCGATAATTCCGATATCTTGGTAAGTTTCATTAGAATCAATACAGACAACCAATAAACACTTGCCATCAATAGTGATTTTTTTAATAAAATTGATGTCTGTGAAATGTTCTTCTATACCGGTAGTATATTGATCAATTAGGATTTTAGTCTTAGTGCATCTTGCCGGATCCATAGGTCTAATGACTTCAACATTATCAATATATTGACGGAAAAAATCTTGCGCTCGCATATTTCTCTTATCATGGTTTCCGGGAATTGAAATAACATGTTCACAATTAAGAGAGTTTAAGAAACTTCCCACAGCCTTAAACTCACTTTCTAAGGAGTCTGTCGTGTTATCACCAGTATTAATCACTAAATCAGCTGTATAGCTATTCAGTTTTTCTAATAATAGCGCATCGTTACCTTTCCAATGACGCGGGCCAAAGTGTAAGTCAGATATGTGTAATATATTCATTCTATTTTCTCTAAAAGAGTCCAAAAGTCATCGTAAAGGTCAAATAATAACCAGTTACATTAATTGGGCTTAAGTACCTTGCCATAGTTAAAATCAGCTATTTTCGCCTCACTTCGCGCAACTTTACCGTTAACTATCACAGTAGTAAACCCTTCAGCTAATAAATGAGGTTTCGAGTAACTAGCATTTGCTTTTACCTTATCTAAATCAAAGATAATTACATCCGCTTTTTTGCCTACTTCAAGCACGCCTCGATTTGCTATGCCTAGAATATTAGCTGGTTGTGAGGTCATTTTTTTAATTGCTTCAGGTAGCGATAATTGGTTTGTCTCTTCAACATATTTTTCAATAATTTTGGCAAACGTACCATGCCCTCGTGGATGAAACCCCGTTGGACTGCCATCTGAAGATATTGCAACGCCATCGTCAACTAATAACCGACTTTGTAGTTCATCGTCCATTATGAAATAAGCGGCAGAAGCTCCTTTTGGGCCGAGTTTGATTAGAACTTCTTCAAAAGGCAAATTAAATTCCTCAGCTAAATCCTTCAATGTTTTGCCTGTATAAGGAGGTGTTCCAAATAAAGTAGCACTTGGTCCATTTCTTTTAATGATTTTATTTCTTAAAAATGTTTTTAACTCTTCCTTTCTTGTTTTTAGTGCTAGCTCAAACTGCTCTGTTGTTTTAGCCCAAACAGGAAAAAGCAAACTGATGCCGGCATAGCTTGCGTTATAAGGATATACGTCGACTGTAACATTAATTCCATTCTCTCTTGCATCCTGTAATATTCTCAAAATGTCTTCAGCCTCTTTAATCCCTTTTCCATAAACAGACTTAAGATGCGAAATATGAACTTTGCTATGTTGTCCTTGAATAAACAGTTCTTGTATCGATTGTGCCAGTTGATCATTATCTTCATTTCTCATGTGACTCATAATCATTCGATTATTTTTTCCTACGATTTTAGCAAGCGCAATAAGCTCATCTTGTTTAGCGTACAAACCAGGATTATATTCAAGACCCATACTAAGGCCGAATGTATATTTTAAGGTTTCATCTAGTCGTTGTAGCATATTATTTAAAGCTTTCTCAGCCGGTATGACGGCTTGATTAATATTTGATAGCTCTCTTAATGTTCCATGTCCAACAAACATAGCTAAATTAACACCCAACCCCTTTTCTACAATTGCGTCTAACCAATCGCTAAGCTGTTCAACTTTCGGGCTATCACCATCTTGACCTAATGTAATAGTCGTAACACCCATTGCTAAGAAATTTTCAAAATGTGGCGTCGTTAATGGATCACCATGGGAATGCAGGTCGATAAAGCCTGGAGAGAGATATTGATGTTTTGCATCAATATGGATAGCTACTCGGCTACCTAACTCGTCTTTTGTAAATTGTGATTGTCCAATAAAAACAATTTCATCTCCAACAATCACTAGATCAGACAAAATAGCAGGATTTCCTAGTCCATCTAAAAGTTTCCCATTAGTGATTAGTAAATCAATTTTATCGTACTTGTCTAAAAATATGTTGGGCGATTGCTTGCATGACATGATTAGAATAAACAGTGTAGAGAGCAAAACAAATTTAATTTTTTTATTCATTAACAGTACCTATTAAAGCTTATTTAAAATATTACCACCTATTAAATCTAGTGGGACGATACGGATAAGCATCGATTTCAGATATTTTGCCATTCAACATATCACTCACTAAAAATCCCGTTACAGCACCAAGAGTCATTCCAAGGTGCTGATGCCCAAATGCGTACAATACATCTTTCGAGCGACTTGAAAAACCTATAACGGGCAATGAGTCTGGTATAGATGGTCTAAACCCCATCCATGCAGACTCCTCTTTCAGCTCTAGTTTTGGCAGCATTTTTTTTGCTAAAGGCAGTAAACGTCTTATCCGACTATAATTTGGTTTAGCTTTTAAACCGGCAAGCTCAACTTGACTGGTCATTCTTAAACCAGTTTGCATAGGAGATAATACAAAAGAATGCTCTCCATTCACTACCGGTCTATTTAATAATTCAGCACCCGAGGCAGGTAACATAATATGATAACCGCGCTCAGTGTCTAAAGGGATATTATCGCCCATCTGTTTAGCCAAATTAAAAGACCAAGCTCCAGTAGCAATAACCACTTTGTTCGCGCTAATATCTCCGTTTATACCACTAAGGTATATTTTGTCCTTATCAGTCTTTATCTCTGTCACGTCAAACTTTTGGTATTGCCCACCTTGCGCAACTAATAAGCTAACCATACCATCTACAAGTTTCTGCGGGTTGGTTACGCTTAAACAATCTTTTTGATAAAAGCCATGTTTATATCTGGGTGCGAGGTTGGGCTCTAGATTTCTAATAGCGTCTGAGTCGAGCAACTCATATTTTTCACCCATTTTATCAAACATTTCTCGAGATCGAGCGGTGTTATTAAAGGTTTTTCCCGATTCATAAACCTTTAACCAACCTGTGTCTTTAAACAATTTTGATAACTCATTTTTCTCTGTTAGTAATCGCCAACTATCTACCGCATTTTTTGACAATGCATGTAAATCCAATGCGTTTTGATTAAATTTACTAGCTCTTCCTTGCAAAACAAAACGTACTAACCAAGGAAAGAGTTTATGTAAATAGGAAGGCTTAATAGACAAAGGAGAATGTTTTTGAGTCATCATGCTGATTACATCAAAAACTGTATCTGGAGTCGCGGTTGGAAAACATGATCCATTAACTATTGCGCCAGCATTACCAAACGAGGCTCCGCTGCAGGGCTTTGATCTATCGACTAAGATAACGTCGTGTCCACTTTTTTGCAAAGCTAACGCAGAAGCAGCTCCTATAACGCCAGCTCCAATTACTATTGTTTTATTAGTCATATTAGTATTTCATCACAAAAGCGAATAATTATGCAAAAAAAAACCAACACCGAAGTGTTGGTTT